>ERZ780079.35-NODE-35-length-81408-cov-12.5216_pt1 | contig 81408 bp, 68 predicted proteins | sample MGYA00511087_ERZ780079 | MGnify/ENA primary metagenome ERZ780079 (study PRJEB29588, sample SAMEA2142583) | human gut metagenome | biome: human gut; feature: human-associated habitat; material: faeces | place: Denmark | collected 2008/2010 ... | reverse complement strand
GCTACGCCCCAAAGCAAGGATGCTTTGGTTGCTTGCCAAAAGTTTTGCACGATGCAAAACCAGCAGAGCAAGCAACACTCGACACCCCATTTTTATCAACGATAGAGGTTTTGTTCTGACCGGTTATATTTAAACCTGCGAAAGTGCTGAATTACGCCTGAGATATACGATTACAGAATAGATCGGAACAGAGCTTAATGTTTACGGAGGTCTTGTCAAAATGACAATGGATGAATTAAAACCTGGAGAAAGCGCATATATCGAAACGGTCGGCGGAAGCGGAGCATTACGTCACCACCTGCTTGATATGGGACTTACACCCGATGCTGAAATAACCTTGCAGAAGGTCGCACCTATGGGCGACCCGGTGCAGTTTGAGGTGCGTGGATACGAGCTTACCCTGAGGCTTGAGGAGGCTCGCAAGGTCACTGTAAAAAACGTACATAAGAAAGACAGCCCCCTTAAAGCCGCAGGATCAAGACGAAACGACACGCCTCACCCAGGCGTCGGAGAATTTGCCAAATACGAGAAGCTGCATCTGAAACACGGGATAGTGCTTGAAAAAGGCGCACCGCTTACATTTGCTCTTGCAGGAAATCAGAACTGCGGAAAAACAACGCTGTTCAATCAGCTTACAGGCTCAAACCAGCACGTCGGAAACTTCCCCGGTGTTACGGTTGACCGCAAGGACGGAACTATCAGAAATCACCCCGAGGCGACAGTTACGGATCTACCGGGCATCTACTCGCTTTCGCCTTATTCGAGCGAAGAGATAGTGACCCGTGATTTTCTGCTGAACAATAATCTCAGCGGTATCATAAATATAGTTGACGCTTCGAATATCGAGCGTAACCTTTATCTTACGATGCAGCTTATGGAGCTTGGCATACCTATGGTGCTTGCGCTCAATATGATGGACGAGGTAAAGGCAAACGGAGGTTCTATCCGTGTAAATGATCTTGAACGGATACTGGGAATACCCGTAGTGCCGATTTCCGCCGTAAAAAACGAAGGTATAGACGAGCTTATCGACCATGCGATACATATTGCGAGATACGGCGAAAAGCCCGCCCGTATGGACTTCTGCACCGACAGCGACGATCCGCACGACCCGGTTGCCGCTGTTCACCGCTGTATACATTCAGCCGCAACATTGCTTGAGCCGGATATAAGGGCGGCAGGGCTTCCTGTGAGATTCGCCACAACGAAGTTGGTTGAGGACGATGAACAGATAAAGAAAAAAATCACAATTCCGGAGGAAAAGCACGATGCTTTCGATCACCTTGTTTCCATAATGCAGCAGGAAACAGGTATGGACAGAGAAGCGGCGCTTGCCAATATGCGCTTCACCTTCCTTGAAAAGCTGTGCCGTGAAACCGTAGTACGTCCGCACGAAAGCAAGGAGCATAAACGCAGTATGGCAATCGACCGTCTGCTGACAGGAAAATACACGGCTATTCCTTGCTTTTTAGGCATAATCGCACTTGTGTTCTTCCTGACGTTCTCTGTAATAGGTGCGGCACTTTCCGACGTTATGCAAATGGGCATAGATTTTCTCACCGACCTTATCGACAAAGGACTTACGGCATTTGAAATAAACCCTGTAGTGCATTCGCTGGTAATAGACGGAATATGCGCCGGCGTAGGCAGTGTGCTGAGCTTTCTGCCTACTATAGTAACGCTGTTCTTCTTCCTGTCTATTCTTGAAGATACGGGCTATATGGCACGAGTTGCGTTTGTAATGGACAGGCCGCTCAGAAAGCTGGGTCTTTCGGGCAGAAGCTTTGTTCCTATGCTGATGGGATTTGGCTGTTCAGTACCTGCAATAATGGCTACAAGAACATTATCGAGTGAACGTGACCGTAAAATGACTATACTGCTCACTCCCTTTATGAGTTGTTCTGCAAAGATACTTATATATACAACCATCGCAGGCGCATTCTTCGAGCCGCAGTACCGCTGGCTTGTGCTTGTAGGCTTGTATCTGTTCGGCATAATTTGCGGTATTCTCTATTCGCTTATACTTAAAGTGACGGTATTTCACGGCGAACCCGTACCGTTTGTAATGGAGCTTCCGAACTACCGTCTGCCCGGAGCAAAGAGCGTCTGTCAGCTTATATGGGAAAAAGCAAAGGACTTTATCCAGAAAGCGTTTACCGTAATCTTTGCGGCATCTATCGTTATATGGTTTTTACAAACGTTTGACATCAGACTCAATGTGGCTGACAGTGCCGAAAACAGCTTGCTTGCGATGCTCGGCAGTCTGTTTGCGCCGATATTTGCACCGCTGGGCTTTGGCGACTGGAGAGCTTCGACCGCTCTTATCACAGGTCTTACCGCAAAGGAAAGCGTTGTTTCCACCCTTACTCTTCTGCTCGGCGGAGATGTTTCGCAGATACAGACGCTTTTCACACCGTTTACGGCTATTGTGTTCCTCGTATTTACTCTGCTGTACACCCCGTGCGTTGCCGCTATAGCAACAGTAAAGCGTGAACTGGGAAGTGTACGTTCTGCCGCAGTAACAGTGTTTATGCAGTGTGCTATTGCGTGGATAATGGCGCTTCTTGTACGCTGTGTCGGAATGATTTTCGGCATTGCATAAGGTGAAATTATGGATGAGATGAATATACCGAGCATTATTCTGCTTGCGCTGATAGTAATCGCTCTCGTGCTTGTAATCATACATATTATAAGAAACGGCGGTTGCTCCGGCGGCTGTTCGGCGTGCAAGGGTTGTAATAATTGCAACAATTGCAAAAAAGGCAGAAAAAGTAAAAAGTAAAACATATACTGAAAGGCAGAGCCGCGGCTCTGCCTTTCATACTATACTTTAACTGTTTTCGTTTCTCATAAATCTGTATCCTTCCGATGTTTTCTTTACATCAAAATAAGCAACGTTTACGCCGTAAGTCGTGTCATTTGTACCTACGCTGTAAAAATACAGAACGCCGATGCTGAGTCCCGTTCCGCCGCTTGTACTCTCATTCACTGTAAAACAGCGTGGTGACACGTCAAAAATGTTATATGTCGGTGCATTGAACGGCATTTTTCCGCCGATCAACTGCTCGTCGGGTCTGCCTGTCGCATAGTAGAAATTTCCCTGCTCGTCAAATTTGAAATACTCACTGTATCTGCTCAGGAATGTATCATAATCCGGCATATCGGCATATAACGTACAAGCGGTATCGTACCATTCTTTCATACTATGGCAGTTGCCCGGTGTCGCAGGTGTAATATGCCATTCATCGTCATTTTCATATCCGCCGGACAATATAAATCTGTTGAACGTCCGCTGTATCGTTTTGTTATATTCGGTTCTTGCTTTTACAAGCGAATTCGGTTGTTCATTGATGCTTATATCACCCGTATACACATACGAAATCAACTTTGTGAATTCGTCATCGGTAAGTTCATCATTCATTATTTTATCATGAAACGCCTTGTTGATAAGGCAATTTCCGTTATCGTCCGTTGTTATTTCAGGCTGTGTTTTGGTATCAGCCGCATCATCGCAGCGAATGTCAAATGTGGCGGTTTCGTCAAATCCGCTTTCCTTGCAGAGCATAATAAAAGTCACATTATCGTAGGACGGATGCTTGTAGTATGTTGTTTTCAAGCCGTCGTACTTCGTGTCGGAGTCGTTGCCATTGCTAAGCGTCACAGCTTCAAAACCGCACTTTGAAGCGAAATTCTCAAGTGTGACCGTTGAAATATCGCCGACAAGAAAATTCCTTACCGAAATTTCACAAATGGCTTCGCAGCTGTCACCGAATGTGTATTTTCCATATCCGTTTTCAAATGTATACACGTTGTCGTTTTCCGCCGTTACAGTGCCATATTTTTCTTCGATTTCATAAATGGTTTTTCCTATTCCCCACATAACATCATCGTTTATAACGGCATAATCGTAATCGGCAGATGACCCTGCTGAGTTTTCAGAGCCTGAGCTGTCTGTTAAACTGTCTTTGACATTCGAGATATTTTCTCCGTCCTGAACATTGTCTTTGCTGTAATCCGCTTTGCTTGCAGAAGCATCGACAGCGCTGTCAGCACCCGATGAACTGCCGCTGACGGTGTAATCAATACCGTTGCCCTTTGTCACAAAATGCACGCCGACTGCCGCCGTTCCGACAACCAATACTGCCGCAGCCGCTATCGATGTATAACGAATAACCTGATGCCTGAAATCCGTCTTTACCTTACTGCTTTCTTCTATACGTCTGAAAATATCTTTTTTCTGCTTTTCCGTAGGATCGATTTTCTCAAATTCGTTTCTGATACTCATACTATACTCCTTTCCGAGCCTAAATGCTCTTTTAAACGCTCTCTCGCTTTCTGCAGCCTTGAACGCACCGCCGATGCGCTTATGTGAAGCATACTGCCGATCTCTTTACTGTTATAGCCGTCACAATAGAACAGATACACGGGTATCTTAAGCTCATCGGGAAGAGCCGACAGTTCAATCATTACATCGCTTACCGCAGAGCTGTCATTCACTGCAATATCTCCTGTCGGTGATTCACACCGCCTGCTGTTCGCCCTGAGCATATTCTTGCATACGTTCTGAGATACCCGTATCAGCCATGCTTTTTCATGCTCGGTACTTTCAAAGCACTTTTGCTTTTCAATCAGTTTCATAAAAGTATTATGTACTGCGTCCTCAGTATCGTGTACATTTCTGAGGTACATAAAGCACACTCTGTACACTGTGACAAAGTGCCGCTCATATATTTCTCTTATATTTTCAGAAGAATAATCCGACATAAAACCCCTCCCTTTTTTCTTTTTGCCGAAAATGTACATCTTCATACATAATACACCGCAGTGAAGATAAATGTCCATACAAGAAATCGAAAATTTTGCAAATTTGGTGTGGCGCTAAAAATTCGCACCACATTTTTGTTAATATCGCCAAAATAAGCAGTGAAATATTGCATTTTTTTACTGCAAGTGCTATAATAAAAATGCTAACTAAAATTGTACCTTTTGCAAGGGTACGGAATCGAGGCAGACATTTATGAAATCTATCAGCAAAAAAATGACACTGTTTACAGTATTACTTATAATCATCTCGCTTCTTGTGGCGACATTTGCATCTGTAGGAATCATTTACAGCACCACAAAAGCGTTGACCGATCAGACGCTCACAGAAACGGCTATAGTTGCCGCAGACAGAGTTTCCTGGGAACTGAAATCAATGCTTAATGTCGCAATACAGGCAGGCTGTAACCCGAAATTATCATCGTTAGTATATTCCAAAGGTCAGAAGCAAAGCGAAATCGACTCGATTGCTTCGACCTTTGGTCTTGACAGAGGAACTGTGATTGATAAAAACGGTCAGGCGTCAAACGGCAACGAATATTCCGACCGTGAATATTTCAAGGCGGCTCTTGAGGGCAAAACGACAATAACCGAGCCTATGATAGGCAGATCAAACGGTAAGATAAGCGTTATAATTGCCGCTCCTTTATGGAAGAACGGCGTGCTTAATTCGGAAGTTGAGGGCTGTGTATATTTCGTGCCTAACGAGGAATTTCTGAATGATATTGTCCGCACGCTCAAGATAAACGAAAACGGCGCTTCATACATAATCGACAAGAACGGTAACACGATCGCTGATTTTGATATGCAGCTTGTCAAGGACGGAGAGAACATACAGAAAAAAGCCGAGGAAGATTCAAGCTATGCGGCACTTGCTCAGACACACGAAAAAATGGAGGCCGGTGAAACAGGCTCAGCCGAGTACACATCAAACGGCATCGCAAAACATATAGGATATGCGCCCATACCCGAAACAAACGGCTGGTCTATCGCAGTAACAGCATACAACAGTGATTATACAATACATTGTCTTAAGGGACTTCTGGTGCTTGCAATAATCTGTGCCGCATCAGCAGTAGTAGGCGGTATAGTCGCAGGACTTATCAGCCGTAAGATAGGCAAGCCCATAAAGCTCTGCGCTGAGCGTATCGAAAAGCTCTCCGAGGGCGATCTTACAAGTCCTGTACCTATGGTTAAATCACACGATGAAGTCAAGATACTCGCAAAGTCTGCCGCAAAGGTAGTAAATGAACAAAATGCTATGATCAGCGATATCGGCAATATCCTGAGCAATATGGCTCATGGCAACTTTAATGTGCACAGTAAAGATGCTGATAATACATACCCAGGCGATTACAAGGTACTTATTGAATCTGTAAGAGATATCAACACAAAGCTCAATGATACTTTAAGTCAGATAAGCATTGCCGGCGATCAGGTATCCAGCGGTTCACAGCAGGTATCTGCAGGCGCTCAGTCACTCGCTCAGGGTGCTACCGAACAGGCGGCATCTGTAGAAGAGCTTGCCGCTACTATCCACAATATCAATGCTCATATTGAGGCTACAACGGAAGATTGCCAGAAAGGCAGACAGCTTGTTGACGAAACAGCCGAGTATATCGGTGCGGCAAACGAAAAGATGAACAGCCTTACAAGTGCTATGCAGGATATCAGCGATGCTTCGGCAGAGATAAGCAAGATTATCCAGACTATCGAGGATATTGCGTTCCAGACAAATATTCTTGCACTCAACGCCGCAGTTGAAGCCGCAAGAGTAGGTGAAGCCGGCAAGGGATTTGCCGTAGTTGCCGACGAAGTAAGAAACCTTGCAGGTAAATCTGCCGATGCGGCTCATGATACGACTGTTCTTATCGAACGTGCTATAGCCGCAGTTGAAAACGGTAACAATATCACAAATGAAACCGCTCAGGCTGTTGCCGAGGTTGAAGCAAGATCGGGCGGTGTCAGCGATATAGTAAACAAGATTGCAGGTGCAAGCCTTGAACAGACGGACATGGTAAAGCAGGTCAATATAGGCGTAGAACAGATTTCAAATGTTGTACAGACAAACTCGGCTACTGCCGAAGAAAGCGCCGCCGCATCCGAAGAGCTTTCGGCACAGGCACAGACGCTTCAGAAGCTGGTAAGTCAGTTCTCCTTCAAGGAAGAAGAAAACGCCTGAAACAGATAAATAAGCAATGTATGCCCCCGTCTTAACGGGGGCATTAGTTTGTCGAAAAACCTACATAATTTTTAAAAATGGGGTTTGGGGCGTAGCCCCAAGCGGGGTGCGGCGCGACAGCTGCACCAAGCGGGGTGAGGGCGGCAGCCCCACACTCAGCCCCTTCCCACTGGGAAGGGGTTTGGGGATAGGGGTTGAACAAGCACTTTTTGAAAAAACAGACTTTTTCTACAGTCTGATGCCCCTGTCTTAACGGGGGCATTTTTCCTTATTATATTGACATTAAGCCGATGTAATGATAAAATTGAAATATAATATAAACCGGAGTGTGAAATTTTGCTATCATCATTAATCGCCACGGTCGATTCACCGACCGATAAAGAACTGATAATACAGCTTTACAATACATATAAGCAATTTATGTACAATATCAGTATGTCGATCCTCGGAAAGCGTGAAGATGCCGAGGACGCTGTCCAGGATTCATTCGTGAGGATTATTGACAATCTTGACAAGATAAACAATCCGTATTCCAGAAAAACAAAATCCTATATAACCGTTATCACCAAAAATGTCTGTCTTGATATGATACGCAGAAATCACAACGATGAAGAGCTTGAGGACAAGGATATTCCGTTCAAGGACAGCTATACGGATCTTGAAAACAGCAATGCGACATATGAACAGATTATCAAAAACCTAAGACAACTGCCGCCAAGGCTGAAAAACATAGCATTCCTGTTTTTTGTACAGCGGCTAAGCCCTAAAGAAATCGGCGAAATGCTGAATATCAACACTAATACGGTTTATGCGTATGTTTCAAGGATAAGAAAAATCCTGCTCGATACAAAGGATGAAAATATATGACCAACGATGAAAAAATCGCCATAGCTTTAAAAAGCGATTATCTGTCTGAGCTGTCTGTTTTTGAGACGCTCCCGAATTCAAGGATTAGACCCGGATTCGACAGACGGATGAAAAAAATGATAAGTGAATTATATACCGACACCGCAAAAACGGTAAGACGCCGCAGAGTAAAGCTGAAGCTGGCAATTGCCGTGATAATAGCCGCTACTGCCGCTCTGGCAACAGGCGGCACTATCCTGCTGAAGCACTGGGATACGTTTGCGGTCAAGGAAAATGACAAATACTCGGTCATACTGATAAGCGATGCCGAGAATTCGCCTCAGTGTATCACACGGTATTATGAGCCTGATCTCGACAAAACCGCATACGCCACACGGCTTATAGAAAAAACCGAATATGCCTATATTGTCGAATACATAAATAAGCACGGCAAACAGCTGATTTTTACTCAATGCACAAGACCACAGATGGAAAATGCACAGCTTGGAACGGAGGATGAGCAGATTCCTCCCGAAAAAGTCGAACTGGGGGATAAAAGTGCGATGTATTGCGTTTCCAAAAAAGGTATGGCATTTCTTATGTGGGATAACGGCGAGTATATGTTCCATATCACAGCGACCGGTTTTGGCAGGGACGAACTGTTCCGTACCGCAATGTCGATAAAAGAGTTAAGCGCAGATTAAGGCTGAAATTAACCCGACTAAATACATAATTAAAAGCGAGGAGTAATCATGAGCAACAGAAAGGCAATTGTATTAAACGATAAATCCGTAAAAACGATCGGAAGGACGTATTTATATAACGATACGCTGTGGGCGGCGTTTTCCGGTGCGGGTGCGGAATTCATTTTCACGGGTAAAAAACTCGAAATCACCGTTATAGGCGACTTTGCATCGACAGCGGGCAATGACGAGAATTATGCAAGAATCGCAATATATGTCGATAACGAACGTGTTGTAGACGATATGCTCGATGAAAAGGAAAAAACGTACAAGGTGCTTGAAAGCGAAAGTGCAGAATGCAGGAATGTAAGGATAATCAAGCTGTCCGAGTGCGCAATGTCAACATTCGGGATAAAGCCCGTTATGATTGCGGAGGATGAAAAGATAGAGCCTGCGCCCGCAAAAAATATAAAGATGGAATTTATAGGCGATTCTATAACCTGCGGATACGGAGTTGACGATCCCGATAAGGAGCATCATTTCAAAACAGCCACAGAAGATGTCACAAAAGCGTATGCGTATAAAACGGCTCTTGCGCTGAACGCCGACTACAGTATGGTTTCGGTGAGCGGCTACGGAATTATTTCCGGCTTTACGAATGACGGGAACAAGATTCCGCAGCAGACAATACCGAAATATTATGACAAGCTCGGCTTTTCGTATAATAAGTTTGCGGATAGTATCACGGTTTCGGAAACCGAGTGGGATTTTGAAAGGTACAAGCCGGATATTATAGTTATAAATCTCGGAACAAACGATATGAGCTATGCGACAACAGATGAGAGAAAAGCGGAATTCGAAGACGGTTATCTCGATTTTCTGAAGAAGGTACGCTCGCTCAATCCCGATTCCTATATATTCCAGACCTACGGCGTAATGGGAACTTCGCTTGAGGAAAATATCGAAAACGTCCGCAGAAAATATATGAGTGAAACAGGTGACGAAAGAATCACGTTTATTCCGCTTACGATGCAGGACGAGTATGCTGACGGAATAGTGGCGGACTGGCACCCAAGCCCCAAGACGCACAGCCTGGTTTCCCAAAAGGTCACAGCGGCAATAAAGGAAACTCTCGGTTACAAATAACCGCCCGGCTAAGCCCGACGCACTGGCATATCCGCATTATTTGAATGTTTGCGGCTGTCAGAACAGACAATTTTCAAAAATGACTTGACATCGGCAACCGATTAAGGTATAATATTTAATTGCATAGGCGCAAGACAGGCACACATCGGTGCCGAGTAATAACAGGAGGAAGAAAGAAATGAAAAGAACATACCAGCCTAAGAAGCTCCAGAGACAGAAAGAACACGGATTCAGAAAAAGAATGTCTACAAGAAACGGACGTAAGGTTCTCGCAAGAAGACGTGCAAAGGGCAGAAAGCACTTAAGCTACTGATTCTGTCAATGAATGAGTATGCAAAGAAATACGTCTGCATAAAAAAGGACAAGGAATTCAGATTTCTGTTCAAAAAAGGTGACAGTATTGTTACCGATGCATTCGTATGCTACGCAAGGGAAAGCAAGAGGCGGGTAAACCGCATAGGAATCGTTACAGGCAAGAAGGTCGGCAATGCCGTAAAACGCAGTCGTGCCAGAAGAGTCATAAGAGAAGCGTTCCGCCTTATTGAACCCCTGCTCCGTGAAAAGACACAAAAAAGATACGACTTTATTTTCGTTGCAAGGGCAAAAACCCCTGTGATGAAATCGACAGAGGTATATCTTCGGATGGAAAAGCAATTGCTGAAAAGATATGCCGCACCGGCGAATAATCAACCGGACAAAATACAAAAATAAAATGAAATATGTACTTTTATTTTTCGTAAAGATATACAGAATGACTTTGTCAAAATGGCTGCCTCGTTGTTGCCGCTTTACTCCGAGCTGTTCGGAATATGCGATGATCGCACTCCGCCGCTTCGGTGCGGTAAAGGGCAGCTATTTGGCTATACGGAGAATTATCAGATGCAACCCTTTTTCTGAGGGCGGCTATGACTATGTACCCGAACAATTTTATTTTTTCAAAAGGACCAAGCCGTAATATCGGCACTACTAACGGAGGGTGATTTCCATAGATTTCTTATACACCATAATCGGTACGCCTCTCGGCTACATTATGTGGCCTATTTATCTTCTTTTACAGAATTTCGGTTGGGCGATACTGATATTCACTGTAATAGTCAAATTAGCAATGCTGCCGCTTCAGATAAAGCAGCAGAAGAATATGGCGTTTTCTCAGCTGTTTGCTCCTAAGGTAAAGGAAATACAGCAGAAATACCGCAACAACCGTGATAAGCAGGCAGAAGAAATGCAGAAGCTGCAGGCACAGGGCTATAACCCCGCCGGCGGCTGCGGACCTCTTGTTCTGACAATGGTAATATTGTTCGGTGTCATTGATGTTGTATATAAGCCCATGACACACATGGAGCATCTGTCATCATCAGATATTTCAAGCACTATAACAGTAGCGCAAGAAACCGAATATGCAAAGATATTCTTAAACGAATACAACAAGCAGGATGCCGAGCTTATATTAAAGTACAAGAACGGCGATAAGGACGCAGTTTTCATTTCGGAATCCAACGATGGCGCTCAGCTGACGCACGAGTTCAAGGATGACGAGAATTTCAAAAACAATTACACCGATAAGGATCCCAAAACGATCAGCACGGCAGACAGAGAAACCTACGGTTCATTCTCTGCCGAGCAGTACAGCGATTTAACAGGTGATAAGTCAAGACTTACAGCTGAAACAAAGAACAGACTTGCGGCTGTTGCAGGCAAGTACAAGGGTATGCAGATGGAGCTTCTTGCTCTTCAGGTTTATGAGCAGTATCCCGATACGTTCAAGGAAAGTAAAATACTTTCAGATAATGTAAAGGACAGACTTGCATCACTGTCACACAATATGATGTTCTGCGGTCTGAACTTCGGTTCAACACCTAAGCTCGCTTTCGAGCCGCTGATAATCATACCAATATTTGCATTCGTTCTTTCTCTTGCACAGACGCTGATTACCCAGTATCTCAACAAGAAGAACAATCCGGAAATGGCAAACGCAGGCGGTGCGGGTATGAAGGTAATGCTTTATATCATGCCCTTATTTTCACTGTGGATCTCGTTCAGCGTTCCTGCCGGAGTAGGTTTCTACTGGGGTGTCAACTATGCGCTCGGCATTGTGCAGTCACTGGTAATGCAGAAGCTGTACAGCCCCGAAAAGCTCAGAGCCGAGGCTGAAGAGAAGATGAAGGAAAGAAAGCTCAAGGAAAGACAGGTCACAACGACCGCTGTTGTTACAGACGCCGATACAGGCGAAGAAAAGACCGTAACAAAGACAGAAACACTTTCACAGAAGGAAATCAACAGACGTAAGCTGGCTGCGGCAAGAAAAGCCGATGCCGAAAAATACGGCGAAGAATACCACGAAGAAGACGACGATTGAGAATCGACGGAAAGGACGGACTTATGAAAAAGATATATACAGGTAAGTCGCTTGACGAGCTCAAGGCGCTTGCCATATCAGAAATCAAGGAACTCGGCGTTGATGAAGCTGACATAAAGATAACAGTAGTTGAAGAACCGGTCAAGAAGCTGTTCGGCAAGAAGGGCGACTATAAGATAGAGGTTGAATTCGAAACTGTGAACGAAGCCGCTCCTGCTGCTGCCGATGAAACTGCTACGGCAGAAGCCGCTGAAGCCGCTCCTGCCGTAACAGATGCTGACCACACAGAAAAGGTAGCTATGGCTGCGGCTTATCTTGAAAAGGTTCTTACCGCTCTCGGCGTTGAGGACTTCAAGGTAAACATAATCGAAAAGGAAGACATAACTGTCCTTGATATAGTAGGCGAAAAGCTCGGTATCGTAATCGGCAGAAGAGGCGAAACACTCGACTCTTTACAGTACCTTGCAATTCTTGCAAGCAACCGTCACGACGAGCCTTACTGCCGTATCACAGTTGATTGCAACGGTTACAGGGATAAGAGAGAGGAAACTCTCAAGTCGCTCGCAGAGCGTACCGCTAACAAGGTACTCCGCCAGGGCAGACGCATTACCCTTGAGCCTATGAATCCTTATGAGCGCCGTATCATTCACAGCAAGGTCGCTGAGATTGAAGGCGTATACAGCAACTCTATAGGCGAAGAACCTTACAGAAAGGTCGTTATCTCGGCTTCTCAGCCCCACAGAGATAACAACAGAAGAAACGACCGCAAGGGCGGAAGAAGAAACGGTAACGGTGCAAACCGCTCATACAAGCAGAGCACCGGTTTCTCGACATCTTTTGAAAGAGAGTACAAGCGTTCGCAGACTGCTGTTGAAAATACTGCGTCAGATGCAGGCGAATTCTCTAAGGAAGCGGTTGAAACAGAAAGAAACGCTACGCTTTACGGCAAGATTGAGCTTTAAGACTTGCAGAAATCAACGGTTTTTCAATGGCTTTTACGCAATTTTGAATTATCACACAAGCAAACTTTCAAAATTTGTGCAAAATGACATATTGACAAATCAGCCGACATAGTGTATTATAATAACTGTAATCAGAAACGAGGACGTTTTGAGGGATCAAAGCGTCCTTTTCTTATTTTTCAAAGAACATCTAACGAAAGTAGGAGGAAAAGGAAAATGGCAGAGAAAACTTATGATGTAACGGAGCTGTTCGGCTCGGACGTGTTCAACGAGGCAGTAATGAAGGCACGACTCCCTAAGGCTATCTTCAAGGAGCTGATGAAGGTAATGCACGGTAATGCTGAGCTTACACTTCCCATTGCCGAAGTAGTCGCCAGCACAATGAAGGACTGGGCAGTAGAAAAGGGTGCAACACACTACACTCACTGGTTCCAGCCTATGACAGGTATCACAGCCGAAAAGCACGACAGCTTTATTTCACCTGTAGGTGACGGTACGGTTATTATGGAGTTCTCAGGCAAGGAGCTTATCAAGGGCGAGCCTGATGCTTCATCATTCCCCTCGGGCGGTCTTCGTGCTACATTTGAGGCAAGAGGATACACAGCGTGGGATCCGACGTCATACGCATTTATCAAGGATAACACATTATACATACCCACAGCGTTCTTCTCATATTCAGGCGAGGCACTTGATAAGAAGACACCTCTCTTAAAGTCAATGGACGCTGTATCAAAGCAGGCATTAAGAATTTTAAGACTTTTCGGAAACACCACAGCAAAGAGCGTTGTTGCTACAGTCGGTGCCGAGCAGGAATACTTCCTTGTTGACAAGAAGACATACGATAAGAGAAAAGACCTTATCTTCACAGGCAGAACACTTTTCGGTGCGGCACCTGTAAAGGGTCAGGAGCTTGAAGATCACTACTTCGGCGTTATCAAGCAGAGAGTAAGCGACTATATGAAGGACCTCGACAAGCACCTTTGGGCGCTCGGCGTTTCTTCAAAGACAAAGCATAACGAGGTTGCTCCCGCTCAGCACGAATGTGCTCCTATCTTCGAGTCTGCAAACCTTGCGGCAGATCACAACCAGCTTATGATGGAAATGATGAAGAAGGTCGCTCTTGAGCATAATATGGTATGCTTACTGCACGAAAAGCCTTTCGCAGGCGTTAACGGTTCAGGTAAGCACGATAACTGGGCGCTCTCAACAGATGACGGTCAGAATCTTCTGAACCCCGGCGATTCTCCTATGGAGAACGCACAGTTCTTGACATTCCTTGTCGCAATCATCAAGGCTGTTGACGAATACGCAGATCTGCTCAGACTTTCGGTAGCTACAGCAGGCAACGACCACAGACTCGGCGCTAACGAGGCACCTCCCGCAATCATCTCTATCTTCCTCGGCGAAGAGCTGAACGATGTTATCAATGCGCTTGTTGCAGGTACAAATGTAGAAGCAAAGCATGCACAGTTCGATATAGGCGTAACCTCACTGCCCAAGTTCCCCAAGGATACAACAGACAGAAACAGAACATCGCCTTTCGCATTTACAGGTAATAAGTTTGAGTTCAGAAGCGTTGGTTCTTCACTCAACATTTCAGGCCCCAACATCGTTCTTAACACGATCGTAGCAGAAGAGCTTGAACAGTTCGCCGATGAGCTTGAAAAGGCTGACGACTTCAAGAAGGCTCTTAAGGAACTGCTCGTAAAGACAATAAAGGAGCACAGCAGAGTAATCTTCAACGGCAACGGTTACGATGCCGCATGGGTAAAGGAAGCTACAGAGGTAAGAGGTCTGCCTGAGCTTAAGTCTACAGTAGACGCACTTCCGCACTTCCTTGACGAGAAGAATGTCAAGGTGTTCACAAAGCACAAGGTATTCACAGAAGTTGAAATGCACTCAAGAACAGAGATTCTGCTTGAAAATTACAGCAAGACCATCAATATAGAGGCTCTGACAACAGCAGAGATGGCTACAAAGGAAATTCTCCCTGCCGTTATGGCTTACGAGAAGCAGGTTTGCGATGTACTTCTGTCAAAGAAGAACGCAGGCGTTGCTTATAACCTTGAGCAGTCTATCGCAAACAAGATTGATTCTCTTGCTGAAAGTCTGAACTCCAAGATAGCAGAGCTTGACAGCGCAATAGTTAAGGCACAGGGCATTTCGGATGTTTATGAAGCCGCTAAGTGCTACCACGATGAAGTATTCGCTACAATGCAGAGCCTTCGTGCTGTTGCAGATGAGCTTGAAACAATCGTAGGTGAAAAATACTGGCCCTTCCCGACTTACGAGGAGCTTCTGTTCAACGTATAATTATAGAGATACGCTTTTAAAAACGGCTTAGAGGGATTTTACCCTTTAAGATAATCTGCACCCTTTTCCTATGGCTATGACACTTCGGTGTCATAGCCTCTTTTCTTTGTAAAAATCTATTCAAAACAGCGATATTTACCGATTTTTCGTCATATTTTCACATTATACGCTTTACAAATCAGTAAAAATGGGGTATACTGTAACAGTCAGATTAAATCGACAAAGCTACGAAAGGAATTTAGCAAATGACCGAATATAACGATATACTATACATTGTAGTACCCTGTTACAACGAAGAAGAGGTACTTCACGAAACGTCAAAGCGGCTTAAGGAAAAAATGACAACTCTTATCAATGACAGAAAAATATCCGACAAGAGCCGTGTGTTATTCGTGGATGACGGAAGTAAAGACAGGACGTGGGAGATAATCGAGGAGCTTCACGAAGGCGATGATTTGTTTTCGGGGCTTAAGCTGTCACGCAACAAGGGCCACCAGAACGCCCTTCTTGCAGGCCTTATGACAGCAAAGGACCTTGCGGATATATCAATTTCAATGGATGCAGACCTGCAGGACGATATAAACGTGGTTGACAAGTTTGTAGATAAGTATCACGAAGGCTGTGACATAGTGTACGGCGTGCGTTCATCGAGAAAGACGGATACTGTTTTCAAACGTGGTACTGCCGGAATGTTCTACAAATTCATGAGATTGCTCGGCGTTGATATAATTGACAACCACGCAGACTACAGACTTATATCGAAGCGTGCGCTTGAAGCACTGTCACAGTTTAAGGAGGTCAATCTGTTCCTCAGAGGCATAGTAAAGCAGATAGGCTTTAAGAGCGACATAGTATATTATGAACGCAGTGAGCGTTTTGCCGGAGAATCGAAGTATCCGCTTAAAAAGATGCTTGCTTTTGCGTTTGACGGTATCACCAGCTTTTCGGTAAAACCGATAAGGCTTGTTACCGTAGTCGGATTTTTAGTTTTCCTTGTCAGCGTAGCGATGATAATATACGCTATTGTTCAGAATTGCCTTGGAAATACCGAAGCAGGCTGGAGCTCGCTTATGTGCTCGATATGGTTCTTAAGCGGACTTCAGATAATGGCACTTGGCATTGTCGGTGAATATATCGGAAAGATTTATACCGAAGTAAAGGCAAGGCCGAAATACATTATAGACAAATTTATAAACAAGCAATAAGAAAAGAGCCGTCGGACAGGAAAAGACCGACGGCTTTTTGATTACTTCTTTTTTGAAATTACTTTTTTCAGCTTTTTTCTGCCGTTTTTAAGTGACGGGAATGCCTTGTAAAGACGTTTATGCTTTGCTTTAAGCTCTGACAGCTTTTCGTTAAGCTCGTTAAAGCGTTCTGTAAGCTCCTCTCTGCGTTCCGAAGCGTTGCCCTTTAATTCACTCAGGCGTTCCGAATTACGTTGTTTAACGCTGTCTGAGGCTGTTTCCAGCTTAACTTTGAACATATCCGCCTTTCTTTGCATTTCTTCCGCTGTGATTCTGTGTTCCTTTGTAAATTCCACAGCCTGCGCAGTCTTATCGGACAGATCTGAACCGATAGCATCGGATACGGCAGTAAGCTGTTTTTCAAGGTCGTCTATAAGCCTGATTTCGTTCCTCAGCTTCTTTACCTCGGGGAAGGTCAGTATAACGTCTGTTATTATTGCCGCATAGAACAGGCACAGTGCCGCTATGCCGACAGGCTTCCAGATAAGCCCTACGGCAAAAGCTATCGCAGGCTGTACCACCTTCATTATAAGCAGGCAGGCAAGCCCCCACACAACCGTGAACTGCGGACAGATGTAACCGCCGATGTTGAACTTCTTGTCGCTGTAATCCCACCAGCGTCTGCCGAATAGCTTATCAAGCACAAAGCCCGTTATAAATTCAAGCACGGTCGTAAGAACGGCAGAGCCGGCAAAAAGCAGCAGCCATGAATCTTTTATCGGGGTAAGGCAAACGATGACCGTTATCAGCCCGAAGCCGTATATAGGACAATAAGCGCCGTGCAGCATTCCACGGTTTACAAACTTTCCGTGCCGCACAGTTGCAAAGACAACCTCTCCGCACCAGCCGGCAAACGAGTATATTGCAAAATAGAACAAAAGGTCGTAAAAGTACTCCATTATTACCTCGCAGTTTTTTATTATATTATACCCCGATTTTGCCTACAGGTCAACCTCGTATAAAAGCAAAACGAGGTAAAACAAATATCCGCCGACCGTTTTCGAGCCGACGGATATATTTCTGTTCTTTTGACAGCGTTACTGCTGTTCTACTTCTGTATTCTTTCCTACAAGCACAGCTATCGCTCCGCCTACAATAAGGGCTGCTACACCTGCGAGTGTTTCAAGGTTGAAGCCGAAGCCGTCAGGGAACACAGCATACAGTGAACCTATTACAAGTCCCATAATTGCACTGTAAACAAGCAGAGAATAGCGTTTCATAAGCGCTGAAATAAGCTTTGCACCGAATACAATGCCGATAAACACACCGATAGCTGTCGGTATCAGTATCATAAAGTCAAGGCTCTTTATCGCACCGATGACCGTGGTGTATAAACCGAGCAGTACCATTACAAACGAACCGCTGACACCGGGGATTATCATAGCTACAGCCGCCACGGTAACTCCGAGCAGAAGCGTTATGAACAGCACAGGATTCATCTTATAGGTATAGGTGAAGCTGTCGGTCTGTATTGAATCAATATCAGTGCTTTCGGGGAGAGTGAGCGTAATGCTCTCACCCTTTGCGATAGCGCTGTTTTCCGTTCCTGTGAGGACGGTAGTATCGGCTGAGGATTTCTTTACAACACAGCCGGTAAGTTCTCCTTCTACCTTGCCGTTGACCTTTAACTGCCAGTTTGATTTAATATCATAAGAGCCGTTGTTTGTGATAGTCACCGTGCAGTCGGTAGCGTTATGAACAGCATTGACAGTGAAGCTCTCGTTCTGGGGAAGCTTATTTATATAAGTCATTCCTACCACCAGCGCAAGTGCGGGAATAAATGCAAAAAGGCATTTCGGCGTAATTTTTCTGCCGCCGACGGTCATATTCCTGTAAATAAGCGGGATACTGCCGATGATAAGTCCCATAAAGAACATATTCGTTGCCACAGGGAAGTTATCAAACAGCCACGTTATCACAAACGAAAAGCCGAGTATACCGATAACGGCGCCGATTCCGAAAAAGACGATGAATCTGATGTTCTTTTTGATAGCCGACAATTTCAACGTCAGCACGTCTACCACCTTGTCATACACGCCGAAAACCACCATCATAGTTCCGCCGCTTACACCCGGTATAACATTTGCCACGCCGAATACGATACCGTAAACGATATTCAGTAAATGTGAGATCATATTTACTCCTTACTTATGTTCTTATTTGTTGAGGTATTTCTTTATCTGAAGCCCTGCGGGAAGAGCGACTCCTGCAAGCACTGCTGCTATGCTTGCAAGCGGATTCGGCACCGCAAAGCCAAACAGCGAGTTTATAAACGGAATATACGGCAACAGTATAGACGTTACCGATGTAACCGCTGCTGTAACCGTCATATATTTCGGTATTGCTCCGTTTTTGAATGCTCCTGTACGTTTGTCTGTGACAACAAGACACATTGCGCCTGTCATAACCGTGAGAAGTGTAAGCATTACCGATGAAACCTGCTGTGCAGACATAACCCCTCCTGCAAGAGTGAGGAACAGAGCGGATATTGCACCGCAGATAAGTCCGCAAACAGCACTTCTTATAAAGAATTTCTTATCCGGCTTTCCCTGCGAAATGAAGCCCGACGGGGTCATATTACCCTTAATATCCGATTTTACGTTTCTGAAGCCGGTACAGCAAAGAGGTATCACTGCCGCTGTAAGAACAGCCGCAAGCATAGGGGTAATTATACCGTATCCCGTTATCATATCGGCAAGAGAAGTGCAGGCAAACGCTATAAGCGTTGACAGGAGAATAAATATACAGCGCTTGATGTTTCTGTGAAGCTGTCTTGCCTCTTTTATCATTTCAACGACCGATGAGAAATTATCGTCACGGACGATAAGCCCGCTCGCCTCATAAACGCTTCCTGTCGTATTTTCGAGCGATGTTATGCCGAGATCTGCATGGGCGACAAGGTCGTAATCGCTGTCGCTGTAACCCACAGTTGCTACTGTTTCGCCCGCTTCCTTCAGTTTTTCTATAATATCCACACGCTGAGCCGCATTTACACGGCAGAATATCTCAGCCTTCTTATAATTAAGCGGTTCTCCCGTTACAGTGCTTTCTGCTATTTCATCTCCGGAAATCATTCCTGCGTCTGAAAGTCCTATTTTTTTGCCCATTGAACTTACTGTTTCGGGGCTGTCAGAGGAAGTCAGCACAAGCCTTACTCCCGCTCTTTTGCAGCCCTGCAATGCAAGAGGTATCATATCTCTTGTCGCATTCATAAAAGACACAAGCCCCATATAATTATATTGCACTGCGTAAAGGCTCTTGGGTATTTCTTCGCCCTCAGGTATTATATAATATGCAACCGTCCACACTTCAAGTCCACGTTTTGCAAGAGCCGCCGCACGAGCGGTTATTCTGAACATTTCTTCGGGGCTCATATTGCAAAGGCCTGTCACTTTTTCTACAGCGCCCTTTACACACACAAGATGAGTTCCGCCCATATTATAGATATTTCCGCCTATTCTGTCGGCATCGTTATAAGGGAACTGTGCTGTAAGTTCGTTTCTTTTTACCGTTGCCACATCGGTTCCGCCCAGAGCCGCATTAAGCAGGAATGCTTGCTCTGCAAGTGTCGGTTCATCCTTATCGCACGCAAGCACCGTTACCGTTGTCATAAGGTCTGTATCCTTGCTGTATATTCCTGCGACCTCAAGTGTATTAGGCGCTACAACAGCGGATTTATCAATGACAAGCACGGACAGGCTGTTGAGCTTTTCGGGAACGGTAAGATTTTTTATGACAGCCCCCTTTAGCTCGGCACGGCGTACGAAATTCATATTGTACATTCTTATATACAGCTCTACAAACGGCATAAACATACATATAAGCCAACCGCAAGCACTTACGATAACACCTGTTACATTGTCTGTTCTTCCTGTTAAAATCTGTGACAGAGTGCCGATAACGCAAAGCAGTATTGCCGCTACCGCAAGCGGAAGCCTCAGCTTGACGCAGGTTTTCTCATAGCGTGAGAAATTCGGATCTGCCGCTTTTCCGTGCTTTTCACCTTGTCTTGCTCTGTATGTATCTTCACCCGTTGCCACTACTCTCGCTACAGCAGAGCCGTTAAGCACTCTTGTACCTGCATATATACAGCTTTTCTTAAGTCCGGTCGCCTTCGGATCCGCACCGTCATGCTTTTGCACAGGGGTATTATCGCCTGTAAATCTGCTCTCGTCAACTGTAAGTCCGACATACTCAAGTATATGTGCGTCCGCAGGAACTATTTCTCCTCCCTGAACAATTATAATATCATCCGGAACAAGCCCCGCCGCCGGAATAAGCTGTAATATCCCGTCACGCACCACTCTGTATTTCATCTTTGCGGACAGTGTACGGTTACGGATATTTTCGTTATTTTTCTGGCATATCACACAAAGCGTAACCGTCTGTGCTATCGCCATTATTATGCACATTATGCCTGTGACATACTGCGACAATGTAAATATCTGAAGTAAGCCTGAGATCAACAGCAGAACTGCCGTGGGGTCAAGCAGGTAGTGATATGACTTGAAGCTCTTGTCTTCGGTTTCTGTAAAAATATTATTTCCGTACATATTGAGATTATCAGAGGCTTTCTTTTCGCTGAGTCCATTATAATCTCCCTTGAAATTTAAAAACTGTGCCATATTTCTCTTTTCTTTATCTGTCGTTTTATTTCCCGTTCCGAACCGTCTGCGGCGGTTCGGATAAACTTTCCTATTTTATATTATCTCATAATTCAAGCGAAAAATCAAGAGCCTTGAAACATACGCAATAATATCACAGCCGTAATTTCGCATTAAAATGACGATTTCACAATACTTTCACCGTTTTGTAAAGTTTTTGTAAAACTCTCTAAGGTTTCTTTAAGGCAAAAGAGTTATCATTACAGCACAGACAAAGAACAACACCCAAAAGAAACCGAAAGGAATGAGATAAATGGATAAAAGCATTTTTAAACGTCACGAGCTTAAATATCTTGTGAGCGCTGGGCAAAGGGAGTTTATCGAAAGCGAATTCGCACGGTATATGATTCCCGACGAACACGGCGAAAGCACGATATGCAACATCTACTATGATACCCCTGACTTCAGGCTTATAAGAAGATCGCTTGAAAAGCCCGTTTACAAGGAGAAGCTAAGGCTTCGCAGCTACGGTACTGCGTCAAAGGATGAAAAGGTCTTTCTTGAGTTAAAGAAAAAATACAAGGGCATCGTCTACAAGCGCCGTATATCGTTCAATTACGATGAAGCGCAGGAGATTCTCGAAAACGGCGAAAGACTTCCCGAAAACAGCCAGATAGCAAAGGAGATCAACTATTTTCTTGACTTTTACGGTGACATTTTCCCTGCTGTCTATCTTTGCTACGACAGAACGGCATATTTCGGAGCGGACGATTCGGATTTAAGAATTACGTTTGACCGCAACATACGTTGGAGAACGGAAGATATTGACCTTAAAGTCGAGCCGTACGGTGAGCAGATCCTTGACAGAGGATATTCGCTGATGGAAATAAAAGCGGCAGGCTCGATGCCTTTATGGCTGGCAGAGCTTCTTGCACAGGGCGGTATAAAGCAGACATCGTTTTCAAAATACGGAATGGCATATATGACAATGCTCAGACGAAGCATGGGCATAAGAACGAAAAAAGTAAAAAGTGAGGTAACGGTAAATGTTTGATACGGTAATACAAGGAATTTTCAGCAGTACGGCTGATATAACACTGGGCGGCTTTCTTATCGGCGTAGGCTCGGCGCTGGTACTCGGAATAGCGATGGCTTTTATGTATATGTACAAAAACAAATACACAAAGAGCTTTGTTATCACTCTTGCCACACTTCCTGCGATAGTCAGCATAGTGATTATGATGGTGAGCGGTTCGATAGGCGCAGGCGTTGCGGTAGCGGGAACCTTTTCTCTTGTAAGATTCCGTTCTGTACCGGGTACGGCAAAGGAAATAGGCTCGATATTTCTTGCAATGGCGGTAGGACTTGCGTGCGGAATGGGCTATCCGCTGTACGCTCTTATCTTTGCGGTGATAATGGGAGTTGCAAACATAGTGCTTACCGCTGCCCCCTTCGGAGAATCAAAGAAAAACGAGCTTGACAGGGTACTGCATATAACCGTTCCGGAGGATCTTGAATATGCGGGAGTATTTGACGATATATTTGTAAAGTACTTATCGCAGTACAAAATGATTCAGGTAAAAACAACGAATCTCGGCAGCCTCAACAAGCTGACCTATAACATCACGCTCGGCAAGGCAGGCTGTGAAAAGCAGATGATAGACGAGCTCAGATGCAGAAACGGCAATCTTGAAATAAACATAACTTCACAAAGTACAGACGGCAGAGAACAGCTCTGAAAAACGTTATGATACGAAAGGCGGTAATTTTATGAAAAAGAAAATCTTAGCTGTAACAATTGCTGCAGCGCTTATAGTTTCATGCTTTACATCGTGCGGTAACAACACATCATCGGATTCACAGGCATCACAGGCTGAAAGCAGTACGACCGTCAGCACTGACAGCACTTCTTCAGCCACAGATATAAGTTCGGCATCGGACAGTAAGACTTCTGACAGCGGTTCTGACAGCGATAAACAGCTTACAGCGGACGATATGTTCTCTGACCGTGATCTGTCGGGCGATTACTCGGAATGCACAGATATAACTCTCAGCGACAGTACGGCAAGCTGTTCGGACAGTTCTGTAACAGTTGCAGACGGCTCGGTCACAATAACCAAAGCCGGAACATATAAGTTCAGCGGAACATTCACGGGTCAGATAGTCGTAAATGCCGGCGACAGCGACAAGGTACAGCTGGTGCTTGATAACGCAAGCATCACTAAAGAGGAAAGTGCGGCATTTTATATTATAAATGCCGACAAGGTATTTATAACAACGGTAAAGGGAACAGAGAACACGCTTTCAAGCACGGGTGAATTTGCTTCATCAGATGATGAAACAAACGTTGACGGTGCGATATTCTCAAAATCGGATATAACCTTCAACGGCAGCGGTACTCTGAACGTAAAGTGCGAAAGCAAGCACGGCATTGTAACAAAGGACGACCTCAAGATAACGGGCGGAACATATAATATCACCTCCGCATCACAGGGCCTTTCGGGCAAGGACAGCGTAAGAATCGCAGGCGGTATTATTACCGTTACATCCGGAACGGACGGAATACACAGCGAAAACACAGACGATACCGAAAAGGGATATGTATATATTTCCGGCGGTACGCTGAACATCACAAGCGGCAATGACTGCATTGATGCATCGGGTACGGTTGACATAAAGGACGGAACGTTCACCTTTAAGGCAGGAGGCGGTTCGTCCGAAAAGACAACAGGCGACAGCACCGAGTCATATAAGGGTATAAAGGCTGACGGCGTGCTGACAATATCGGGCGGTACGTTTGATATTGATACGCTTGACGACGCAATCCACAGCAACGCAGACGTTACGGTATCGGGCGGTACGCTTGACATAAGCACGGGCGACGACGGCATTCACTCCGGCAACAACACGGTTGTCAGCGGCGGCGAGATAAACATCGCAAAATGCTATGAAGGTCTTGAAGGTCAGACGGTAACGGTCAGCGGCGGCAAGGTAACACTTACGTCATCGGACGATGGAATCAATGCCGCAGGCGGCGACAATCAGGGCGTGGGCGGAGGCTTCGGCCTCGACTCATTCTCAGCCGACAGCGAAGCTAAAATCACCATAACAGGCGGTGAAATACACGTCAATGCAAGCGGCGACGGACTTGACTCGAACGGTGATATTGAAATATCGGGCGGAACCGTTTATGTATACGGTCCTACAAGCAATGGTAACGGCTCGCTTGATTATGAAAATAACGCTGTGATAACAGGCGGTACGGTAATTATGGCAGGCTCAAGCGGTATGGCTATGAACTTCGGCTCGGAGTCAACGCAAGGTTCGATACTTGCAAGCACAGGTAACGCAAGTGCAGGAACAGCTGTAAAGCTCACCGATTCAAGCGGAAACGTAATTGCAGAGTTTACACCCACTGTATCGTTCCGGACAGTTGTAATAAGCACTCCCGACATCACATCGGACGGAACATACACACTTACGGTAGGCGACAGCACGCAGGAGATCACCATGTCCGGCTACATCTACGGCAGCGGAATGGGCGGCGGCTTCGGCGGAGGTCAGCACGGAGGAAATGGCGGCTTTGGCGGAGGTAACCGTCCCGGCGGTAATAATCATGGCGGCTTTGGCGGAGGCAATCCTCCCGATATGAACGGCGGTCAGACAGCCACCGCATAAGACAGCGTGTAAAATCAATATATACCTTACAGCGAAAATCCCTCCGGACTTTTGGGTCCGGAGGGGTTTTTTATTATTTTAGTCTGGAATAATGTGGTCTTTGCCTTCAAAGACGGGAAGGAAGTCACGATAAAGGGATAAAGACACAACTAAAACAGGTCGCTTTGACGGAGATTAACCATTTTGGCGACCTGTTTTTTTCATTCATCTTTTGTCAGAACTTTCTTCTGCCAGCATCTTTTTCCGCATTTTGGGCATTTCATGTACCGTGTGGTATTCATATGTATGGCAAAGGCCGTTTTCAATAGAGATGACGGCTTATATATATGACCACATTCAGCACACTCGTAATAACCGGTTTTTACTTCAATTCCAAGACCTATTAAAGCCGCTGCCACCACGATTACGCATCCGGACACGATTAAAACGACAGCGAGCGGATCATTCTCGCCATTTTTCAGCGCAATAATAGTTCCGGCTATTATCATGGCAAGACTTGCAACCACTCCGACTACTACAATATACGCTTCGCTGCGGAGGAGCCTTTTAGCGTATTTTTCATTTTCAGACTTTAAGCCAAGAATGACTTCCTCGGATTTTGCATTATAATCTTCCATCGTGATATGCTCGCCCGACAGGAGTTCATTCACATTGATTTTCAGAAGTTCACACAGCTCCAGCATGATCCCGGAATCAGGCATCGACTTTCCGGTCTCCCATTTTGATACTGCTCGGTCACTGATTCCGAGCTTCTCGGCAAGGACTGCCTGAGTCATGCCTTGTTCCTTTCTGCAGGATGCTATGAATTTTCCAATTTTGATCTGATCCATATCTGGCACCTCCTTTCAGGTTTTAGCATAGCCGGTATCATCATGTTTTTACACGAACCGGTGGTTGATTTCAAACAACTCCACTACTGGTTGAGCTGTCATTGTCCAGACCCACTCCCTTTTATTCGCCCGTTCCTTAAGCCTTATTCTTCGTAAGGTTCAATCAGCCGTTTTCCCGGGTCTGTCACCTGATAATACTTATCGTTTTCCGTATCTACCATAAGTACCGGAATAACTCCGCTGTCGAGAACAGTGCCGTCTATGTAATAGTGAGATTCTCCGTCGAAATAAATGTCGTGGAAGAACTTGTTGCCGGATATTTCGGCGGTGCCGACATGACCTGCGACTACTTTCATGTCAAGCCCCTCGATTTTGCCGGTTTCAGCGGGATATTTTGAGGTGAATACATCTTCCGATGTTTCCCATTCCCACATATCACCCGCTTCTTCATCAATACCGGCGTGAACGAAAATCGTGTTTCCCTCCACATAATACAGCGGAAGGGAAGAAAGCCAGTTGATATACTCGTCATCATCGCTCTCATCCTCCCACTCTTCTATACGGGCATATACAGAATTGTTGCTTATGGTCGATGATCCGTTGACTACCCATTCATCGTGGTTGCCGAGCAGAGCAATAATTCTGTCCGAACCGAAACGTTCCCGGAGCTTCATTATCCTGTCCAGAACACCACGGTTATCCGGACCGCCGTGGATATAATCGCCGAGAAGAACGAGCTTCGCCTTGCCCTGTTCTATATCATCAAGAACAAGCGAAAGTGCGTCCTCAAATTCCGCAAGGCAACCGTGGATATCACTCATACAGTAAATTATCATTGTAAACTCCTTTCACGAGCCGCATTCTTTAGCGTAAGAGTATATGCAACAGCATATAAAACACTTATAGTCTGCTGATATGCTACATCTTCTTCATTCGTATTACCTTTACCTTTTACCGAAATATAATTGCCTTTGGAACAGTAACTATCTCCGGTTTGTATTTCTGCCACTCTTCATATTCTTTATTCGTGATTTGCTTCATACGTTACCTCTTGATTCTCAGTTCACATTCAATTTGCTTTTCTGCTTGGTGTTTTTTATGGCAAAGCCAATAAAGAATCCGACCACGATGCCGATAAAATTACAGATCAAATCGTCGATGTCAAAACTCCTGCCAAATACCATCTGCAGCAGTTCTACAATGAATGGAACAGCGATGGCTACCACAAAGATGTTTTTTCTGTTGACTCTTTCTGTGACAAACGGGAGGAAAAACCCCAACGGTAAAAACATCGCTATGTTCCCTATGAGCATTGTTTTTACCCAACTGCCGATAGTAAGCTCATCCGATAATGCCTTTATGAATGATGGTACTAAATTGAACTCGCCAAAGCTAAAAATCGGGAGCATCTCATCCCACCAGCCTAAGAATATACCGTCAAAAAAGCTCAACCAGAAGTTTGCAGGTAACACTACAAGGCTGATTAATCCCGTAAGATAACAGGAGAAAAGCAGCCTAATTATTTCTTTCAACCATTCAACTTTAAGATGGTTTCTTTTTATAATGGCTACTCTAATAATCACATATATGATTCCTACAACACAGGTTATTGGTACGGCTTGTAAGAAATAACCCGGCACCGAGCCTGAGTTCATTATTGATCTCAACCAGTTAAACATATTAAATACCTCCTTAAATCTTGATTTCTCGCCGTCTGTTATACCGACGATGTATGAACATTTCTCCCGATTTTGAGCCGATTTTCGATTGTTTCCGGAAACATATCACTCGGCACATTATGCCCAACACTCACAAACCGCACCGTTAAGCCGCATACCCCAATTTACTCTGATTTCCTTGACATCGAAACCACGCACTCAACGTGGCACGGTTGTCCAACAAAAAACATACCCACCCCCTATTATACAAGGGAATGGCGGAACGCACCTTTTCACTTAAAATCCTGTGGTTAGAGCTGTGAGAACCTTGAATTGCCATATAATTTGTATAGGCAAACAGGGTAAAGCTCTGTTCCTTAAACTTCTTTTTTCATGTCATCCCTACAAACTGGAAGTTAATTAATGGATGCCATTTTATCAGTCGGCCATGATCTCCTAAGAGCCACATAGGAGATTAAAAAGTTTGCAAGCCAGCCAACCGGTACCGCAAGCCAGACAAAGGCAATGCCGAAACGTGGTGCACAGATTAGGGCAACGGACAGACGAATCGCAAGATTCACTATGTTTGCAACGAGGAACGGACGCATAATTCCGAGACCGCGAAGAACTCCATCGGTTGCCATCTTGATACCCATGAAGATGAAAAAGTAACCAAGCCACCTCATATAATCACCGGACACCTGATAGGCAAACGCCGTTCCGTCTTTTCCTAAGAACAGTGAGGAGATCTGCGTATGCAGCGCTTCAATGGTCACAAACGCAATGACCGCAAAGCACAGATTCAGCACCAGTGCAGCGTGGTAGCCTTTTTTGATTCGATCAATTTTCTTTGCACCAAGATTCTGGGAAACATACGGCGAAACCGCATTGCCGATGGATACAAAGATCAATGAAAAAACATTTTCCACCCTCATCGTTGCTGCATACCCGGCGAGTGCCTGTGTACCGAAAGGATTTACCACTGCCTGCACGATCATCATACCGATGGACACTGTGGACTGCTGTAAAACCGACGGCACCGCAATGCGAAGCATTGAATACAGCTCCTGCCGATCAAACCTGTTAAAGGGGCTTTTATATTGCTTCATCCGTGCAAAGAAAATCAAAAACGAAAACACTGCGGAAATTCCCTGTGCAATCAGAGTTGCAATAGCTGCACCGAACACACCGAGACCTAGCCCGGCTACCATCCAAAGATCCATTAAAATATTCAGGATGGACGAAAAAATCAGCAGTCCCAGCGGAATTTTGGATTCGCCGATTGAGGTGAACATGGTAGAAAGAATGTTATACATAAACAGAAACGGAAAGCCCACAAAATAGACCCGCAGATACAGTACTGCATCATCCAGTATGTCGGCAGGGGTTTGCAGTCCACTCATCATCGAGTTGGCGAAGAAAAAGCCAAAAACACCAAGGACTATACTTAGAAGCAAAAAGCTAATCAAGGAGGTTGACACGATTGTTTTCATTTTGCCATACTCCCTGGCTCCGAAATAACGGCTCACAAGCACACCGGCTCCGACACCGGCTCCCAGTGCCACACAAATGAACACATTGGTCAATGCTGCACATGCACCGACAGCTGCAAGTGTGGAAGAACCAACAAACTGACCGACAATAATAGAGTCGGCCATATTGTATATTTGCTGAAAAAAACTTCCAAGAATCATTGGCATTGCAAAAACCGTCAACGCTTTGAGAGGCTTATCGGTTATCAAATACTCATCTTTCGACATTTCATATTCCTCCATGGTATCTTGCATCGTGGTATCCCATTCACTTGCCTTCTCAAATACCGATTTGTCGATTTCATTAAATATGAATTTTATCTTTCTCCGGTGGATACAGATATGTAATCGAATTCTGTGCCGACTGATTCAACTTCAATCCGGCTATCGACTTTCCAATGTAGAACGATTCATTCTCATCTGGCGGAAATCCCTGCTCATATCTTTCATCCACAAAGAATAATCTATTTTCAGTTTTCGGTGTAATAACAATAGCTATTACATCCTGATGCAGAAATAAATTGTCGTCTTTTGTATGGATACCCCATATTCTTTTTTCTTCGCCAGGCATATTTCTGCACCTCCTTACTCTACACCCAGTGCTTTAAAAACTGCGTCCTCCGCACTGCTATAGAAAATCAAATTAAAACTTCCAATCAGGTCTGCCGGTACAGTTCCAAGCTCTGCTGCCGATGTAATTGGCAGAAGTACTCTCTTTGCACCACTGTCCAAACATACCTGCAATGAATTTGCCAGCTCATCTACTTTCATCATGGTTCCGCTGATACTAATTTCACCAAGTACAGCAAGGCTGCTGAGTGTTGGTTTCCCAAGTGCAATGGAACACATCGCAATCAATGTAGGAAGGGCTAGCTTTCCTGTCATGCCAATTCCTTGCAAATCCTGATAATTAATAATATAGTCTTTCGTTGTAGTACTTATAGAACCACTGATACGGTTTCCATTTGCTTTCAAGAAGTTGAAAGCCGTATTTGTGGATTCTTTTGCATCACGGTCACTACCAATACCTGTTCTCTCAAACTTCCCATTACCCGGAAGCATCTGACTCTCTAAGCGAAATACACCAATCATGCCACTCTTGCCCTGAGAAACAGTATAAATCTGTCCCGGATTGCACATTCCTTCCGGGATGAGCTTACCACCGCCTTGCTCAGGAACAGAAACATAATGTTCCTCAAAGGTCTCATTGTCTATGTAGGAGAAGTTTACATCGTAGAACTCCATGCCTCCCAGCTTCTTCAACTGCTCCTTAACACGGCGACGCATCTCCAAGGAAATCCGGAGAACTTCTTCTACTTCTTCTTTTGTAAAGCTTCCATCCGGATAGAGAAGCTTCAGATATCCATCTGCCATTCTACGCACAGCAATAGTATCTCTCTGATTGAGGTTCTTGCCGAGACGGAAATAATGGTCAATAGCATCACCGTACTGCGCCTTACGTAACTCACGAATGAACTCTGCAAGATAGTCGCTAATGAATCCATAATCATTTGTAAAATGCTCCGGACGAAACTTCGGGATTTCCCATCCTGGCAGATAGCAATGTATACGGTCAAGAAATGCAGTATCTGTTCCCATTTCCGGAGGGAACGGGTCAAATAGACTCGAAGTCTTCAGAAGTACATCTACGCTCTGATTGATATTACCAACAAATACCATAGAAGCGGATGCTGCCTTTTCTTCCTTGCCTCGTGCAAAGGAACCAGATGCCATGTAATCTTTCATAATCTGCACGCCATCTTTATCCTTGAAACGAATGCCTGCAACTTCATCAAAAGCTACGCAATCCCATAATCCAACCAAGCCAACAGTCTTACGGCCCATGTTATAAAACAGGTTTGCTACTGTAGTTTGGCCACCGGATACAAGGATACTGTTCGGAGAAATCTCCTTATAAAGATGCGACTTACCTGTGCTTCGAGGACCCAACTCACAGAGGTTGAAGTTGTTCTCAACCAGCGGGATCATACGAGTCAAAAGAAGCCACTTCTCACGATATGTCAATTCGTCTGGCTCCATACCAATAGAACGCAGCATAACATCCAACCATTCCTCCTTGGTAAAAGCCTGACGTCCCCTCTTCAAATCCTCGATATCAATATGAGGCATCTGAATTGGAGTCAGCTTACGAATGCTGATTGGAGAGATGTCTTTCTGCTTTTTCTGCTTTGACTGAAGTGTATTTCCATCTGCGTCGATGATTCCGAAGTTATTATCGCCTTCGGTCTCATAATCCAGCTGAACGATACACCAGATACCGCCGCAAAGAAGTCTGTCGTACTTTTCCGGGTATTCATCCGTGATGGGAATATTGGCTAATCCCAAATTGGAAAACTCCGCAAAGAAGCAGTCCTTCTTTATATCCAATCGTACCGTTACCATGTCAATGATGGTATGACTGCCTCGACTTCTAAGACGAGACAATACCTTCTGCGCTTCATCCGGCCTTACAAAGTTATCGGCAAGGATATGCTTTACATTCTGCACGCCCTGCTCGATAACCTTATCATCGTCTGAACTGCAATATTGCCCCAGCAGGAATTCAAGGACATAAACAGGTACATTTGCACCTTCCTTGATTTTCTTAGTCAGATCCTTTCGGACAATCTTACCATCAAAGTTTTGACGCAGTTTGTCCTTTATAATTTCACGAGAGCTTGCGCCCGCTTCAAGATTGTCACTCATTACTGCTCCTTCCGAGCAAGCCCTTAGCTGAAGAAATTAAACTCATCTACCGCAAATGCGATATCAATCTGGAACTCTTCTTTTTGTGGCATCTGCAGACCTGTTTCATCTGCGATGACTAAGTAGTAGCTTGCTCTGTTATCATATTTCAGTGATTTCAGATTGAAGCTGCAGCGGAATGTTCGCTCCTGTCCATTATCACTGGTCTTATCTGCGATAATCTTTGCTGTATCACTTATCTGCTTTCCGTTAGAATCAACAAAGTACAACAAATAGTTTGCTGCGCTGCGGTTATCGCCAACCGCATCCTTCTGATAGAAGTTCAACGAGAATATCATATTGCTGATTTTACGGTTTGCAGAAAGAAGTCCTACTTCTACCGGCTTCGTGTCATACTTAGCCTTATTGCGCTGATAAGTCTTGGAATCGTTACGAAGATAATGATATTCAATAACCGGAACCACCATCTCCTGAAGGCTGATGCCACCATGCACGAAATTGAGTCCTCCGCCTTTCTTCTTGATACGGACGCTTTCTCTCGGTGCAAATGCATCGTAACCATCATCCATAAACTTTACCGGAAGTAAGTAGTCCGGAGTTGCTCCCTTACGGGTAATCAGATAACGACGGTCAATCTCTACATCCTGCTCACTCGGTGTTGTCTTATCCACCTTGGAATCCTCAGACAGAGGACTGTAGGTATAGAGAAATCCGTGGTCAGCAGTAATGTAAACACGAGTACCACTAAACTCATTACGGATGATTCTCACAATATTTTTGATTTCTTCGATTGCATCATCACATGCAGGGAATACCATGCTGTCAGAAGTATGGCTTGCCTCATCCACCTTGTCATGATAGATGTAAACGACATCCATACCCTTAACCAACGCACTTCTCTCCGCACGCTTCATCGGTGCAATATCTTTATATTTCAAGGCTACGCTATTAATGTTTGTGGCCTTTAGAACTTTATCTCTGTTACCTGCATCTGTAGACATTCCATCTGCAAGAATCTGCAAGTCCCCATTGCTGCGCTCACCCACAGATAACTGCTTATGCGGAAGCAATGCGGCCATACCAAACTTTGTGATGGTCGGGAAAATACCTGCACAAGAGCCAAGAGAAACCTTACTCTGCGTCTCACGACGGAGCTGCTCTGCCAGAGATGCCGCCACCTCATATCGAAGCGCATCAGAGATAATGACGAATACACGATTGTCCTCGCCCTTTACCTTCTGATTATAGAAGTCTTCCTGCTGAGGAACTTCCATGATGCGTCCATATTTCTTCAACTCATCTGCACAGGCATCAGACCAGTTGTTACCCAACTCACCAAGGAACCAGTGTGTATAAAGGCCTTCCACCTTATCGGTCACCTGCTTGAAAAGGTCATCCAGATGGTCGTTGCCCACTGTCAGGCTCTTTCCAAACGCTAAGTGATAGTGGCGATAATAGGTATCCATACGGTAGTAATCTTCTGTGTACTCTTTCCAGATATTTCTTGCCTCTACGGTATGGAAGCCTGCGGAATGTTCCAAGAAGAACGACTGCATTTTTGCTACCTGAAGAATACCCTCATAGTAGCATTCCACATCATCGTACCACGCCAGCGTTCGACGTTTCTCGACCGTATTTGTAATCACATCTACATTGATTATATGATTGCTGATTTCAGTCATGATCTGAGTCAGAATGCATTCATTCACACAAGGAAATACCTCTATGCCCACCAAATCATCCAATGGCACCTGCTTAAAGCGCTTTCTGAGAATAAGCTCTTCTTCTACGTTTCGCAGGATTTCGACAAGTTCCTGTCTATTCTCTCCTGCAATCCATTCAGATACGAAGTCATAGCACCAAGCCTGATGTGGTGCGGAAATGAAGCTATCAAGGCCTGACAGATACTCCATACGAAGTGTTCTGGTCGTTGCTGTAAGCAAGATATGCGTTACCAGCTTGTTAATTGTAGAACTTTCGCCCTCAAAGTATCCGGTAGCCTGCTTTACAAGTGCCCAGAACGGGGCTTCAGCTCCATAGTTTACAAGGCTTTGGAATACCTCGTTGGTTTCCGTATCAGTTCCACCGCTGATGACAGCTTTTACAATACTGTCAGGCTGTGCATCATCGGTACCACAGATAGCCGCCATAACAGTAAGATGCATCTGCGATGGTGTGCTGATGCCTTTATTCAGTTTTGCGAATGTTGCTCTTCTGTTCTGTGCTCCGAAGAATTTCTTATAGGTCTTAACAAGTCTACGGAAATCAGGCGTTGCCGGAAGGTCAATCTCATTCATCCAGATAGACACCAAATCAGCTCTGAACTCTTCACTGTAAAGTTCGATATTCAAAAGCCAGTCATCTTCCTGCGACTCATAAGAAATCGGACTGTAAACCAGATAGTTACCGGTGGTATCATCCACATTCAGTAGCTTCTTGGCTGCAAAATTGTTGGTACCTGTAAGCACCAGCAGCTTTGCATTATCTATCTGGATGTCATCCAGCTTGTCCTCAAACTCTCTATCCTCATCATACCAGAATATGATACGACGCTTATAAAACTCCGGCAGCGGTGCAGCAAATCGCTTATTCAAATCTCGGATTATTGTTTCTAAATCCATACTGGCCATGCTGCCACCTCCTTATTTAATCTTCGCCAGAACATCCTGGAACTTAGCGTAATTCACCTTCACACCATCATCAAGGTCAATGGAAATCATTTGGTCTGCAAGGTGATGAATCTTTTCTTCGTACTCGTGAATTTCCGTAGCTTGATCGTTCAGTGTTTTGAGCTGCTTATTCAGCTTTACTCGTTCACCGGTGGAAGCATTTGCAATACGTGTCTCCAGATCAGCGATTGCAGTACGATAACGAGCCTGCTGTTCATGCACATAATCGGTACGGATACGGGCAATGGTGTCCGGCTGATAGCGGTGCATATAGATCAGCGCCTTGAAGCCGTTCTTCTTGCCGCTGTCAAACAGCCAGTATATCGGGCGTTTCTGATAAATCTTGCAGTGGTCGGAGTAGAAGTCATTCAGGAAATAATTCCGAATCACATCCTTCGGCTGACCCTTGCCGCCCAGTGCATCGGCAATGAATTTCAGGTTTTCGTCCAGCGTATCCTTACCATACACTACTTCTACGAACTTCACAAAACGACCGACGATGTCATCTTCAAAATACTCGTCATCGCTGATAGGTATAATATTATCCTTATCCGCAGCAAATGTTGAATACTTGCTGTTATCCCATTCGCCGCCTGCATAGGCAAGTCCGTCCACATCCAGAGAGTAGCGCCCGAACATACAGCCCACGGCGTAGGAGATAAGCGAAACGATCTCGTCACGCATAGTGCGGACATAGTTACTGCCATTCATGGATTCCGGTACATCATCCTTGCTGTCAAACACACGATGCACGGTCACGTCCTTATCTGCCACATCCGGCGTCAATTCGTCCTGCAAGCCGTAAATGTCAATAAAAATGCGGTTGAGTTCTTCTTCGTTCTTTTTGAGCTGCAGAAAGCGGTCTTCGCATTCCTGCTTCCAAGCAGCGTATTTATCGGAAATCAGTCTTCCCATATCAATTATTCCTCCAAAAGTTCCGCCGCCCTCTTGCTTACGGCATATTCAATCAGTTTCACTCTGTCTTTGTCAAGATTATACCTGCTGTGTTTAGGCAACTTAAAGTTCAATAACTTTCTGACTGCGTTTCGATTATCGTGCGTTAAAACTTTTTTTGCCTCCGATACGAAATCGTCATATACACACGGCAGCTGTGTTTTAGCGTATTTCCAAAAGCTTTCTTTGCTTTTAAGTGCGTCTGTGCCGACAAGGTTAAACAAGCTGTTTCCGTGGTCAAACAGAGGTGCCGGAGCTATAATTTTGTTTGTATGACTGTCAATAAGAAATCCGAAATTGCCGTAATGTCTGTCCGTGTTAAAAATCAACGCGTCAAAGATAATCATATCGTTTAATGCTTTCTCAAATTCAGCACCTAAGTTTTTATAATAATCTCTTACCGCCTTCATTCCTCCGGAACGAACGATTCTTCCCACCGGTACAAATGAAACATCCTTGCTTGTAAACAATTCGCAGGTGGAACACAATATACCTTTCCACTTTGAAATACTATACGGTATAGCATCAACGCCGAGAATTTTACCTATTTGATAAGCATAAAATTCCGAATACGGCTCGTTGCCGGTGTTGGATGCACCTTGTGTTCCGCCTTTGTATAAAAGAATTTTGCCTTTTTCCCTGCGCCAGCATTTGGGCAGTATACCGTTCGTTGTAAATTCAGGGCTTGATGTAAGTCTCGAAGCATTACCGCTTCCGTATCCGGTAAATGCTATTTGCCCCAAAACACGGTTGAAGCTGTTATCGTACAAATTTACTCTGTCAAAATCATTATTATTGCTTTCGGATTTAAGCCAATAACAGTCGTTTAGACTCAGACCGCTTGACACGCGAATAATATCAAACGGACGGTTTATACTTAACCCCATTGAAGACAGCAGAGTGTCAACATAAGCACGATTTTTCGGAATAGAACGGTGCTTTATCCATGATTCAACGGCTTCTGCCGACACTTCCGCTAAATCAAGGGGGAATAATTCTCTGTTTTCATCGTATATCTTTATTATTTTAACGCCTGCCTCTGCCTTGTTTTCAGCCGAAAACTCAATAAGCGGCGTGTCGAAATGCGTAAGAGTATAAATCATTTTGCGACACCTACCTTTCAATATTAATTTTGTTATTTTCAAAAACTATATTCATCGGTAACTGCTAAACCAGCGGATTCCGCTTGAAATCCCATGAGGTTTCGTAGGAATCCCAGTCACTTTGTGAATGGAAAATACACTTATGGACTATATCAGAAATACTCTCTTTTGATACAATAAATGGAACATTAACCAATGTTCCGCAAGTATAATGCATAGTGGGAGACATCAAATCCATATACTTCTGTGCAACTTTCGTATTAAATAAAGCAAGAAGGTCTATTTCTGTTGTTTCGTCTTTCGCAAATAAACACGGGGCGCACGTGTCAAAAGCGAATCCTCTCGGCATTTGGCGCATACTAATTAGTCCGGTTGCTACATCCGACCATGTTAGACCAGCGCGAAAATAATACTGTGTATTTCGCGGAAACGCCCCTTTGTATGCCCTTACTTCATGACCATCATCTTCCCAGTTTAGTACATATTCGTTATTTCCATACCAACGTCTAAAGCTCCCGCCCTTGTTGTAAGGATACCACTTAAATGATTTATCAGCTTGAAATGTAACTTTGTATCGCTCCAACTCAAACCAAAAGCGAAGGAACAGATCGTTGCTACCAGTTTGAAGTCCAACTTTACCTTCTGCGACCTCTGCAACAGAGGAGTTGACCTCAAAATTTAATATTAACTTAGTGGAAATCCAATATGCTACCGGCGACCCCGGAATTTTTGAGAAGTTGGACTGGTCTGCTTCATACCGGTTTTCTCCGGAGAGGAACATATCCTCTTTTCCTTGCTGAGAAGTCGGCTCAATCAGACGGCAGTACTCGCCCTTATAATCTGTAATATGGCTCTTTCGGAAAACAAACGAGGTGGTCTGCACCACTTCGCCACCGATTTCTTCAAACGCTCTTGCACCGAGGTGTGCCATATTGACAATATCCACGGACAGCAGTTTTGTGCGCAGCTTTTCAAAGCTGGACAGGAACATCCAGGAGTGTTGTGTTATCATCGCCTGATAGCCGTTTCTTTTTGCCATTTGCCCGCACTTTTCGATAAATACGGCAAACAGATCACTCTTACTATCCGGATAATTCTTCTTTACAAAATCCGTCAGTTTCGCATTCATACCAGAACTGCCCATATACGGCGGATTCGTCACCACCGCATCATACTTCTGTACCAGTGCTTCTGCCACCTGCACCAACGGCAGTAATTCTATCAATGCCGTCTCACGGGACATATTTATATCTTCCGTAATCTCTGCAAAGCGGTCATACAAAGCAGACCAATCCTGCGGTGTTACAGTCAGAATAGAACCATATTCTTTTGCATCATGCAGTTCGCTGATGATGGTATCCATAGCTTTTTTCAGCTTGGCATCGCCATTGCAGAAATACTCCAACGCAAAAGAATCCACATGGTTACTCTCCGCAATGGCATATACATGGGGCTGAATACCACGGCTGAAGAAGCGGCGGTCATATTGACGGGCTTTCATCATTACCGCAAAATAAGCCAGCTGTGCCGCACGGTCATCAATATCCAAGCCGTACAGATTGTTCTCCACAATGCTTGCCACCGCTTCACGGGTGGTATAGCCGTAGGATTCATAAATCTGCATCAGCACATCGAACATATACGCAAGGATATGACCGGAACCGGAGCAAGGGTCAATGACTTTCAGCTGATCCGGTGTCAGTGCGGCGTATTCCTTACGAATCTCGGCGAGCTGTGCCTGCACTTCCGGTTCCTGCTCGGCTTCTTCCAGATAGTAATGCCATTTGGTATCTTCCGGGTCACGGTTTCCGGCAGCATAGGCAGACTGTTCTTCCTCGGTAGGAAGAAGCTGTTCTTTCACATCCGGATGTCCCTCCAGCCACAAACGGCCAAGAGAGTTCTCGACCATGTAACGAACGATCCAGTCCGGTGTGAAAAGCTGGGTTGCTGCAGGAATGTTTTCTTTTGTGATTTTCACATTCTTTTTCAGAGCGGCGAAAACATCATCTTTTTTCTCACTGTTGTAATACTGATACAACCAGCCGATAATCTGGACTGCATCCTTCCAGTCATCCTCCGGTATCAGCTCAATCATCTGCTGAATCACACTACCTTCACGAAGGAGGTTGTCAGGAAACAAAAGCTCGGTATAGTCAGCAATTTTCTGAAACATACCCGGAAGTACACTATTGAGAGCATTGCACTGCGTGATCAGAAGATACTTATACAATTCATCATTGTCATTGGCTTCCTTATAGGCGTAGACTTTCTCCATATCAAGTCCGTCCAGCTCCAGATGAATGGCTTCGGAGATAATCTGCGGCTTGAAGTTGTTTTCCTCGTCCGTGAACACACGCACATGGGATGGGAGGTAGCCGTTGACCTCCATAAAACGCAGGGCAGAGAAGCGGTTGAACCAAGTGTAGGCAACCTCCTCCATAACCTGCTCATATCCTTTTTCTTTAATCTGCGCAATCAAGGCAGCTCTCTGCTTCTTCTCGGTAGAAGAAAGCAAATGCCCACCCACACTATCGTCATTTGGATTTCCGACCTCTTTATCGGAAATACCGTATTTCAACGCCCTCTGGCTCACACGGGAGATTAATTCCCGGCGAGCTTCAGTGGCGAATTTTTTTATCGCATTCTTGTTCATAACGGTCTCCTTAGCTTAATTTGATTCCGTCGCAATCCTTCATCATTGCAGTGAGGTACGCTCTCATTCGTTCAACATAGGCATCGATATCTTCCTGACTTTCCAAAGTCTTAGAAGGGAATGCAGCCTGACGGTATACATTCTTGATAACCTTCTTCGGAGCCGGAGGAGTTGCTGCTCCACCTTCATTCGGTTTGACGGTTGGTGCAACCGGAGTCTTTGGATGAACGATACCATCGATTTTATCGACTGTGTCATCCTTATATTCCCACATCTGAGGTACCAGACCATCAAGAAGCTGCAGGCTTTCCAGCTCTGCCACTCTTGCTTTCTGCTGATCAAAGAATTTATCTGCACGCTCAGATATTGCTCTGGCATCATAAACATCACCGGCAAGAGTATGGATTTCTGACAAGCACTGACGGATGATTTCAAGGATCTCAGTACGCTTTGCTTCAAGAAGCTTTCCGTGACCCTCACGAACAGTATCCATCAATCCGTTCAGTTCAGGGATACGTCTGTAAACGTTACTCTGTCCGGCATCCACTACGGTAATCTTACGAATCTGATTCAGTGCCTGATTTGCCTCCTCTTCCTTCTGAAGATAAGAGAGGTCGTTTCTCAGCTCTGCTTCCATACGAACTGCTGCATCGAATACCTGCACCTGATTCTTGAAGAAACCTTCAACGCTCTGCATGTCATCCTTATTAGCAAGGAGGCTGCCTTTCTCCTTCAGAAGTCTGTCAATCAGAGCTGTATTATCCTTACGCTGAGAAAGCACGCTTTCCATTAGGCTGAGAGCTTTCGTCACAAGGTGGTGGTCAGGATATTTATGACCCTCATAACGTTCATTCAGCTCCTCATAATGAGACTTCTGTTCTTCAAACTTCTCAACAATATATCTAACGAGTCCGTCTTCATCATCCGGTACGTCCATTACATCGAAGTATTCACGCAGCAATTCTTTGACGGCACGCATCTTAGTTGCCGTAATGATCTGACGCTTAGAGATGCTTGTTCTGCCAATCTCACTCTTCTTACGAAGCATATCCGGAAGTTTTGGATTACCCGGCTGGATAGTTTCGCCACCGTACTTAATCGTGACCTTCTGGTCGTAAATCAGCATCGCAGCCACAACCGCAATGTCGATTTCCTTCCATCCATAAGGGATCGCCTGATAGCGGCTCTGTACATCTGCCATCGAAGTAGGAAGTTTTTTTGCGTACTGCATCTCAAGATACTCTTCCATCTTCACAGCTGCATCATGGTTTGCTTCAAGACCGGCCATAACACCGTTCAGATGTTCACCCTGCAGTACTGCCAATATATCAGCGTCTGTATCTGCATTCTTTGTAATAAGACCAAGTTCACTATAAACATGAGTAACTAAATATTCCAGTGCTTGATCCAGCTTGCTCTTGGCATCGCCGCCCTTAATCTCGATATGCTCTCCGTCCACATAGAATTCAGCACCGATGATAGCCTTCTTCAAATCTTCCTCTGCAGATGCTTCATACTTGTTAGCCTCATCCTGATGATTTCGAATGATGTCCTGTACGGACTTCGGTAGCTGTGCTACATTATGCTGCTTTACATATTTACGCACTTTCATTGCTTTTTCCAATGACTCGTAATATGGCGTTTCAGCAAGTACAACGATCGCCTGATTCTTAGACTCTGTCATAAGACGAAGTTCACTCTTCTCGACAGTGTCTGTTGCTACCGTCATGATGCGAAGTCTCATTCCCCCTGTTACCGCACCAATGCTTGTAGTGTCTACCATCTGGTCAAATGGGAAATCGTACTTTCCGTGACGATATTTCTTTGTTGTATAAATATCAGCAAAAATCATCTGACCGATACGCTCCACGATTGCAGAGGTATCGACCTGAGTATTTTTGTAAATGTCTCTTTGAATATCCTGCTCTTCATCAGTCAGGAAATTATAAGTGTCACCGGTTCTTCCGATATAGTTCTGGCTAAGCAGACGGTCGAGACTGCCACGTATCTTTTCACGCATCGTAATCTTATCCAGACGGATATCATTGGCCATAAGGATTACGATGTTGTCAAGATTAGCCGGAATATCATCGACATAACGAATAAGGTACAAGAGCTTTAATACGTCCACATCCTGCTGCTCAATGCCATCTCCGTTATCTGCTGCCTTCTGGCAACGCTCAATAACACGACGAATAGAACTGTCAAGGAATGTATGTACGGTATCGTAGAACAGATAAAACGGTGCCAATGCATACTCGTCCTTATCCTGAATCTTCTGTGCTGCTTCCTGGAATCCTGAAAGCATCGAACGCTCGCCACCGGAAAGATGCTTACCGGAGTTACCATGTTTACGGATTTCAGCAAATACCTTCTGCATGATAATGAACTGGTAAGGTACGAACGGGAAGTTTCTGACAAAATCCTGCGGGCCGGTATATCCCTTAATGTCCAACATTGCATCAGTAAAGCTGAACAGATTACGAAGAACGGAATCATTCTGGCTATATACCCGTTCCAATGCCGGTTCCACTTCAGGCTTTTTCTTCAAAATACGTTTCTGGATAACTTCATCTGCGGAAGAAGAAGTCAGCGAAAGTCTGGTCTTGAAACGGGCCTGAATACGAGAAAACTCATTTTCACGAGCCTTGATGATTTCATCAATAGCTTCCTGACCGGTACAAACAACCCAAATCTTACCGCCGCACTCACTGCCGATTTTCTCAACAAGAGACTGCAGGTTAATAAGAAGGTCTGTATCGCCGCCTACATACTGACCAACCTCATCGACCATAAATAGCAAGCGGAAGTCATCCGTCTTATTGTCCACATAGTCTTTCATCTCAGAAACAAGCTGTGCGATGCTGGTCTCTACGGTCTCGGTTCCATTGAACCAGTTTCGTGCAGCATCCTCGCTCATACCGAGAACCTCTTTCAATGTATCAACAACATCGTCTTCAAAGAAAGCAAAGGCATCTCTTGACTCAAGCCAGGGACCACCGTTTTTCTCCTCAAATACACGACGGAACTCTGCTGTCTTTCCACGCTTTTCGATGAACTGCTCCAGCTTTGCCACCTTAAGATTCTCTCCATAAAAACCAAGGTAGTTATAAAACATCTTTGCAAAAACACGAAGAACAGCAGTCTTGTCCTTGTTGATTGAACCCTCAATATCGATATTGAAAAGGATAGTATCCGTATGACCCTTAGTAACGGAATCAATCAACATGAATGTTGCCGGATCATCCTCAAATTTTTTACGAAATCGTTCTACTGTACGAACACCCTGTACCTCCTGATTAGCAAGCAGGTAGGAGAGCATTTTCAGGAAGTGAGATTTACCACTTCCAAAGAAACCGGAAATCCAGACACCAATATCTGCAGTGCCTTCATGAAATGACTCTCCATAGTTATTAAAGAAAGTAATGAAGTGCTTCTTCAAATCTTTGGTGATGACATACTCGTCCAATTCCTGAACAAGAACATCAGTAGCATCTTGGTCTACTTTAACGACACCATTGATTTTACGATTAATATCCTCTTGGAATAATTGTTCAATAACCATTGCTGTTCCTCCTTAAATTACATTGAAAGCTCGGTAGTAAGGATTTTTCTTCAGGCGATTGAAAAGCTGCACATCACGGCCATCATAATTGCCCGGATAGAACACCAGAATCGGAACATCTGGAAATTCTGGCTGCATCGCATTTAAAAGGTCATGGACTCTGATAAACGGAAATGCATCTCCCACTCCTGTGATGACAAGTACGTCACCGGCTTCATGTGGTTCATATTTCATCTTATTTACAAAAGCTGTATTATTAGCCATACGGCTCATCTGGTCTCTAATAAATTCTTTACCTTTTTTCTCTTCCATCGCAGGTATTGTTTTTGCGATGCGCTTATCTTCACAGATGGAAAGAAACACTTCATATAAGTTATGTTCTATCAGGTGACAGTTCATTGACTGATCTGTCATAATCTGCTCGATAAAGTGTCTGACCATCATCTCATCGGATGGGTCATAACAGAAGATTCGTATATTTACCTCATTACTTAAACCTTTGCCTTCAAGAAACTCCGGTTCCTGCATTAAGGCTCTGAGGTTATCTAGTCTTTCTTTCAATTCACTCACTTGGGCCTACCTCCTTACGAAAAGCAATTGAATGCAGGAAGAGCAATCTCATCACCATTTTCACGGATTGCATTCTCAAGCACCGGATGAAGCCATACCGGGTTGAGCTTTGTCGCTCTAATGTTATCGATATACTCATTCTCCACCAGCATCTTTGCAATGACCTGTTTCAACTTCGTAACTGTGGAATCGCTCCATGTTGCCACCCGGTCATCCTGCTCCTGCAAGCGCAGAAAATAGCTGTTCAAGTCTATTTTACCGAAAGTAGTGTCCGATAATCTGTACTTCTCACCGATGACTGTAATCATAAAATCCCAAATCAATCGGTACTGTTTCATCATGGCGTACAGACATATCTGCTTTGCCACATCAGACGGTTGTGTTGCGATTGCCTCCACCAGAGAATTATCTTCAAGTGCATCCAGTCTTCTCAGGCAGGAAAGTGCCATCTTTCTCACCGACTTTTCTGTCGGATATTGAAATAAATTATCTGAAACGATACGTTCTACTACTTCTTCATGGTTACATCCTTCGTGAATCAACTTGGCAGTAGTTCGCACTTCATAAAATAAAAATTGTTCTCTTGTTATGGCAGCATTATATGGGCTTGCTGCCTGTAGAGCTGCTTTGTTATTTCGCCCCATCCAAATCCTCCTAACGAATTTTAATCTTCGTTATTCTTAGTTTCTTCATCTGGCAAAGTTTCTAAAATATCACTAATCTGACAATTCAATGCCGTGCATATTCTCAAAAGCACATCTGTAGTAATATTGTCTCCCTTACCCAGCTTTGCCATTGATGCAGTACTGATTCCACTAAGTTCTCTCAGTTCTTTTTTATTCATGCCCCTATCAATAAGCATTTTCCATAACGGGTTATAACTGATACGCATCTGGTACCTCCATTTATTATGACTCTTCAATCACACCGGTTTCTGTAGCAATGTGTTTCTCTCTTGCTGCTTTCTTTGCCCACGAACATCCAAATAATTCTCCTCCGTTTTCATGAAGTTCAATAATCTTAGTCGAATGGACAATGTCACGTGTCACATCATAAAATGTATCTTCTTTATCAAATGCAATAAAAATCTGCCTTTCACTCTGGTTGTATAGCTCCATGATTTTATCTATCGGCAAGTCTGCAATATTTTTAAAAATATTAGAGTCATGTGCTATAACCGGTAGCTCCGTGAGCCGTAAGAGTGCAAGGTCAAAAATAATTAATCCCTTGAAGTTCATACCTGCTCCGGTGTCGTCTTCTGTCCAAAATTCATAAGTTGGCTTTCCACTTCTGGAATTTCCGAATTTTAAAGCAGGCGTACAGATGGGTCAATAAATGTCACTTCATAATTTGCTCCGAGCTGTCCTCCTACATTCACAAATAACGGTGTGCTGCAGCCATCATTCGGACAAACACTGTGTTCTTCCGCCACAAGCAGAGCTCCATATTGCTCTTTGATAGACGGCGAAATTGTTGCATCCACTGTTGTTTCTTGAGACTGAGGAACAAGTTCTGTTGTTTTCTTACGCTTGCGCTTTATTGTTGCTGCATTACAAATAATTTCTTTAAATCTCTCTGCAATTTTATTTTTGAAGTTTTCGTTGTCGATTCCGGGACATTCATCGGCAAATGTCGCGCATAAACCTTTAATAGTATCGTCCGTCTCTGTATCGATAAATTCTTCAAAATACTGAGAGTCCAAGTCCTTATTTATTTTATTCGCCAAAGTGGTGATGTCGTGCTCTCCGTAAAAATAACCACGCAGCGTCCTAGGCTCATGTCATGTAACAAAGTGCCACCATTGGGATTGAGATAAATTTTCTTAAAAAGTGTCCTCGTAAATTCTTCCGGCGACAGGTCTCCTTGAAAATACGTTTCTATTTTTTTGAGCAAACACTTCGAATTCAGCTTTTGCCAATCCCAAACACCTTCATTTTGAATCAAGCGTGTACAACTGTATATAAGCATGTACAGCGTTGTTCGGTAAAAAATGCACTTTCCTATATACTTAAGTCATAGGAAGTGAAAAACGCATCTGAATATAGATACACACTTTAACAAGTATATCACAGAGCTTTTCGTTTGTCAAATTTATGTTTGTCATCGCAAATTTCTGTTCAGCGATACAGCAACATAATTTTACTCATTCATTTCCTATATTAATCACTTCAGCGGTTTGCGCAGACAGCTTTCCAGTGCTGACGTGACTTTTCAATTAAATATATCGCTCCCGGCAACCGGAAAGGCCGGTGGCACACATGAGATGGAGATTTCTCCTGACCGTGGTATCACTATACCCTTTTGCCGGTAGCATCAAGGAACCTCCATCTCGGATTGACAAGATGGAGGTTTTTATATGTCAAACAATGCAAATCAGAGTAAACGGCATCGTATGATTATTACCAAATCCATCAGCCGATTTGCACGAAATACGCTTGACTGTCTTAAATACATACGTCAGCTTAAAGAACGTAATTATCAACCTGCAAAATAATATTCTCTATATTGGAACATCTCCCGATTATCAGTGGTTATTTGGTCAGATGATTCAGGAATTGCAGCTTTGCAGACCACGGTATGATGAATTGATTTCTTTGCAGCTGCGAAATATTTTTGTTTTGATAAGCCGTGCAATCATAAGTGCAAAGAAATTCAGCAGCACCAGTGAAAAAGAAGTTGCTTTTGCGATGCACTATTTTCGTAAGAATTACAACACAGAAATCAGCATTGAGGAGTACTCCGAATCCAGAGGGCTTAGCAACTGTTGGTTTATTCAGTGCTTTAAAGAAATCACAGGTTCCAGTCCGCTGCAATATATCTTAAAGCTGCGAATCTCCAACGCACAAAGTTTGTTAGAAAATACGTACTACACCATTACTGAAATTGCAAATATGGTTGGATACACCAATTCGCTTTATTTCAGCAGACTGTTTCATAAATACATTGGTATGTCACCAAAAGAATATCGAAAAGTAAAACTCAAAGAAAATCTCAGGGAGTAAAAAACAAAACTCGTTTGGCTAAAGCTAAACGAGTTTTGTTGATTTTTGATAAGAAATAAGGAATGGCTACATTATATCACAACACTTGCAGGCAAGACGGGTATTAACCCAATACTACTTGTTTTTAATCCGGAGCAGATTGACAAAATAATTGGAGAATTTATCAATGTATTAGATGCTCACGGTCTCTATGATAATAAAGGCATATAGAAAGCTATACAAAATGCCTTGCGGTTGAACGTTCGGCAGTCGACAATCTTTGATAAGTTCAAGAAGGACCGCACCTTTATATCGGTGCGGTTTCAGACTGTCGATAAACCTATATAATTTTTGAAAATGGGGTTTGGGGCGTAGCCCCAAGCGGGGTGAGGGCGGCAGCCCCACACTCAGCCCCTTCCCGAGGGGAAGGGGTTTGGGGATAGGGATAGAGAATTTGCTCTATTTTTATAAATGCAGACTTTTTCTACAAACTGAGACCGCACCTTTATATCGGTGCGGTTTTTCTGTTGTTACGGACATTGATTAAACATTGAATATTCAGCTGCGTTGTGATATACTTAAACCATAAAGATATAAAACGCATAAACCTTGCTCATGATGAATTTTCTAAATATCGGAGGGAATACCGTGTTTGAAAAAATACCCGTAAAATAAATAACGTCACAGCAAAAAAGTCAGAATTCCGTTTGTTGACGATAATGATATCGACATATAGAATTATTGCGGTAAACAAAGAAGAATGAACTCTCTTATACTACAGAAACAGGAAGAGGTAATTGCTTTGGCACAATTTGATATAAAGGATGCTGTACTGAAAAAATGTCTGCTAAAAGAGGACGAAACTGTCATTACCGTGCCTGACGGTGTAACGACCATAGGCAAGGACGCCCTCTGCGGCTTACAGAGCGTTATTGCCGTTACGCTCCCGGAAAGTCTGAAAGTCATAAACGACGGCGCATTCTACGGCTGTTCATCGCTGACTTCTGTCACGTTGCCGGGCAGTGTTGAACGGCTCGGAAGCTGTGCTTTCGCCCAGTGCAGTGCACTCAATACAATATATCTTGATAACAAACTTACGGCAATCGGGAATTCTGCATTCTGGGGGTGCACAAGCCTTGAAAGTATTGACATTCCCTCAGGCGTTACTAAGATAGGATATAATCTTTTCGGCGGTTGCCTGTCGCTGATATCGGTATCTCTGCCCGATACAGTCACAGAGCTTGATGAGCGAGCATTCAAAGAGTGTACAAGCCTTGCTTGTATCACGCTTCCCGACAGTTTGATTAAAATAGGAAATATGGCATTTCTGAACTGCCACAACCTGAAATCAGTAAATATTCCCGACAGGTTGGAAAGTATAGGAGAAAAGGCATTCTTTATGTGCGAAAGCCTGCATGAACTTGAGATCCCGGACGGCATAATTTCAGTCGGCGGCGACGCATTTTCCGATTGCGTAAGCGTTACTGTCAGAAGCACAATCAGCGGGAAACCGCTTTATAAAGCAGTTACGGCAACCGACGGATCATCGGCGTACAATTTTATATTGCGTAATATCTGGGACAAAGGCGGTTTTGATTTTACGGCGCAGGATAATTATTTCCCCGCTTTGCAGGACGAAAATCTTCAATATGCGATAGCGTTTTCACGTCTTATGTACAGAGTGAATCTCAGCGCCGCAGCAGAGGAGCATTACCTTGATTTCCTGCATAATAATGCGGAAAACGCTGTGCGTTACTGTATTACGCAGGACAGTGCCGAGCTACTCGGAATATGCAATAAAAACGGCTTGATCACCGCCGGGAATGTAACAGGGCTTATTGAATTTGCAGACGAGCAGGGTAATACCTCTGCCGCCGCATTTCTTCTGACGGTTGCAAACAGTCCGGAACATGACAATTTTTGCAATCCGCTGTCATCACTGGAACTATAGCCTTATATGTGACTTTATATACACGGTGCCGCTTTTTGGGGATGTACCTCGCTGAAGACGCTGACTATTCCCGATACGGTGCGAGTTATAGAGCAACACGCATTTGCAAACTGTACTTCCCTTGAAAAGGTGACGCTAAGTGAAAATACCTTTATTTCACGGAGAATTTTTTACGGTTGCGAAAAAATACATATTTACTCATCTCAGACAGGCAATGAAATAACCGATTGGTACAACGGGATAACTTATTGAATCGACAAAGGAAGTGATTTTACGGATAAGGAATACGAAAAGGCAAAGGAGCGTGCCGAGAAGCTCTCGGCGCTTGCAGCCGACATACTTATGCTGTCCCGCAATACGCTTGCCGTAAATCTCAGATTTCTTGACAACGCAATTAATATGCTGCCGCTCAAAACCTCGATCATAACCGAAACTGTTGCTACTGACGGCAGATACATTTTCTATGACGAAAGCTATGTGCTGAAAAGCTATAAATCCGGATATAATCTGACACGGGCATATCTTCACATGATGCTTCATTGCGTGTTCCGTCACAATATTGTCGGTACGCTTGTAGACACGCTCAGGTGGAATCTGGCGTGCGATATCGCCGCTGAGAATATCATGAATGAGCTCGATATAAAGGCGCTTTCTTCGCCCCGACAAGTCAGACAGGGTAGTATTATCGACAAAATCAAAACGGATTGCCGGTTTGTCACCGCAGAGAAGATATATGACTATCTTCTGAGGAATGTTGACGATTTGCAGGTCTATGCCTGGTCGGAGCTGTTTGTGGAAGACGACCACAGAATCTGGTATGCAAAGCCGCCTGAAACAGAAGCTTCAACGCAGATCAAAAGCAATCCGGACAGCAAGGACGGCAACAGCCGGAACAGTAATGATATGAATTCTGATAACGGACAGTCGGGTAATGATACGGATAACAGCAATGGCAGCAACAGAAACGGTAACGCAGAAAATCCCGGAAATGAAGACGGAACGGGAAATGATATGCAGATGTCAGCTGAAACCGCCTCACAGCTTGAAAAGGACTGGAAAGAAATTTCGGAGAAAATGCAGATCGAAATAGAAGCGTTTTCAAAAGAAAAAGGCGATACAAGGGGCAGCTTCATTCAGAATCTGAACGCCGTCAACCGTGAGAAATACGACTATACGCAATTTCTGAAAAAATTCTCTGTAATGGGAGAAGCAATGCGTGTAAACGATGATGAGTTTGATTATATCTTCTACACCTACGGACTGAAATTATATGAGCGTATGCCGCTTATAGAACCGCTTGAATACAAGGAAGTAAAGCGAATAAAGGAATTTGTTATAGCGATCGATACATCGGGCTCGGTATCAGGCGAGCTTGTACAGAAATTCATTCAGAAGACGTACAATATCCTCAAAAACGAGGAAAGCTTTTTCACAAAGATAAATCTTCATATTATCCAGTGCGACACGGATATACAGGAGGACAGAAAGATAACCTCGCAGGAAGAGTTTGACGATTATCTTGCTGCAATGAAATTGCACGGATTCGGCGGTACGGATTTCCGCCCGGTATTCGCTTATGTTGATAAGCTGATACAAAGCAAAGAGTTTACAAATCTCAAGGGGCTTATATATCTTACAGACGGATACGGGGATTTTCCCGCAAAAAAACCGCCGTATGAAACGGCATTTGTATTCATAGACGATGAGTACAATAATCCCGATGTTCCGCCGTGGGCGATAAAGCTTGTTCTTCCGTCGGATGAGATCTAAAGGAGCAGAGTATGAATATAAAAGAAGCAAAAGAACAGATAAAGAATGCCATGACGGCATATTTCACAAAGGACGAAACGGGCGGCTATGCGATTCCTGTTGAAAAACAGCGCCCTGTATTTCTGATGGGACCTCCCGGAATAGGCAAGACTGCGATAATGGAACAGGTAGCGTCGGAAATGGGAGTAGGTCTGCTGTCGTACTCCATGACGCACCACACAAGGCAATCTGCACTCGGACTGCCGTTCATTGTACACAAGAATTACGGCGGTAAGGAATATGATGTGTCGGAGTACACTATGTCGGAAATCATCTCGGCAGTGTATGACCTTATGGAAAATACGGGTGTAAAAGAGGGAATACTGTTCCTTGATGAGATAAATTGCGTATCAGAAACGCTCGCCCCGATTATGCTCCAGTTCCTGCAATACAAGGTGTTTGGCAGACACAGAGTGCCTGACGGCTGGATAATAGTCACTGCGGGAAATCCGCCCGAATACAATAATTCCGTCCGTGAGTTTGACATTGTAACGTGGGACAGACTGAAAAGAATTGACATCGAGCCTGATTTTACAGCGTGGAAAGAATACGCTTACAAGGCGGGCGTTCATGCCTCTGTGCTTACCTATCTTGAAATTAAGAAAGCGGATTTTTACCGCATAGAAAGTACGGTTGACGGAAAATCGTTCGTTACGGCGAGAGGCTGGGAAGACCTGTCGCAGATGATAACCCTGTATGAGAAAAATAATATCAAGGTCGACATAAAGCTTATTCGTCAGTACATACAGCACGACAGGACAGCGAGAAGCTTTGCGGCATATTACGATCTGTTCAACAAGTACAGGAGCGACTATCAGATAGACGAGATACTCAGCGGCAATGCAAGTGACAGCATAAAAGACAGGGCTGAAAACGCAAAGTTTGACGAGCGTTTATCCCTGCTCGGACTTATCCTTGACAGCGTTACGGCATCGGCAAAGCAGGTAACAGACGGCGAGGATATGCTCCGTGAAACGCTTGTAACGCTGAAAGAATTCAAACTGAGAACGCATGACAGCGATATTTCCGCAGAAAAGCTGATGAATGAGCTTATAGCGGTAAAGAAAAATGATCTTGAAAACGGCAAGCAGTCGTCAAGCATTTCCGTATCACGTCAGAAAACGCTCGCAAGAGCAATATCACAGCTTGAGAATATGGCTGCGCTCACAGTCGGCAAGGACGGAAAAACGGCGTTTGCGGATATCAGGAGCAGATATGACAGTCTTGTGTCTGAGCTTAAAATTTCGGCGAAAACGGCACGGGATAAGATGTCAAACGCATTTATTTTCTGCAATGAAGTGTACACCGACGGACAGGAAATGCTGATACTTGTAACCGAGCTTACCGCAAACAGCCACACGGCAAGATTTATTTCCGAGTTTGGATGTAAGGAGTATTACGAGCATAACAAGGCTCTGCTGTTTATCGACAGAAGCAAGGAAATTATGCAGAGACTGGAGGAGTTCGGGGATATATAAACTGAACTGTGCAGCGCTTCATTTTATAAACAAACATACTTTTTCTACAAGCTATGCCGCCCTGATGGGCGGCATAGAGAGTCTGAAAAAACAACTGTGTAAATGCCAATAATGACCATAAAGAAAATTAGAGGTAAATTGGTATGAAAAACAGAAATCACGGATTAAGCGAAAAGGAGCTCGTTCAGCTTCTGATGGCAGTGTGGGAGCCTTGGTCTGTTATTCCTCTGATTTGGAAGATGCCCACTCCATTGCTTTTTTCATTCTTTCCTCAAATATCTCTGCCGGGACGAGAGCTATACCTTCCTTATCGTCACTGAGCACAATTAATCTTTGACCGCCGGTAAGACCGAATAGTTCACGAGCGGCTTTGGGAATTACGAGTTGTCCGCGCTCGTTTATTGTCACTGACCCCCATATATTTCTTCCTTTTGGCGCAGGTGGAATGCTCTCTTTTCCATCTATTGTTTCTGTTTTTATCAGGCTATCAATCGTAACACCATAGATATCTGCAAGACGTTTGCATTTTTCAATATCCGGAACGGTTGCGCCGCTCTCCCATTTTGCATAGGCCTGACGAGAGATATCTATCTTTTCGGCAATTTCTTCCTGAGAAAAACCATGTATATTACGAAGCATAATAAGATTTTCTTTTAACATAATGTCCTCATTTCGATAGCAGCGAGTTTACCGCTTCAATATAGAACGCACTATGAGCAGTATGAATCACATGATCACTGTTTTCGGTCTCGACCAACAGGCAATTGTCACCTATATAGGCTACTGCTCTCTCAGCCTGTTCGCGGGACGCCGCACACAGATATGTTCCGTTCTCGTGAACATTCTCCTTCGCATGAATATAAACACAGGGAACTTCTATTGCAGATAGTATTTCCTCATGCGTCAGAGCGTGATTCCAACTCAGGTCATAGAATCGTTCGCCATACATAAAATCATATTCCTTGGCATATTCAAAAACATACCAGATCGAAGACGGTAGGAAACCTATCTGAACGGCCGCATCAGGTTTTTTCTGATACTGCTTTTGTGCATAGTCTGCGATTCTCGGCATTGCATCAGCCATGTAGAGCTGTCCCCAGTAACAATGTCGCAAATAGTAGCTTTCCCAACACTCCACTTTATCTGACTGATTCCAATCATGCAAAGGCTTGTAGGTATCAAGATAAGCAAAGCTCTCTTCCCAGCCTTCTCCTTCAGTAGAGAATACCGGAGGATCTTCCAGCACAACTCCGGCTATGTTTTGACCGCCATATGCTGCAATATAGGCAGCAGTAATAGCTCCGTTCGAATGACCTGCTACAACTGTGGGTGCACCAATAACATGATCGACAAACCAAATGAGATCATCACCGTTTACATCAAGATAATACAGACTTTCATCATGTGTTGATTCTCCATGGCCGTAAACATCGACCGCGTAGATATGCCAATTTTTACTAAGCTCCGGCAACACAAGAGCATAGTCTTCCCAAATGCTCATCTGCCCGTGAATTAGCAGAAGTGCGGGTTTTTCATTGCTCACTTCACCATAGTTTATTACATTACCGTTCGGAAGAGTGACCTGTTTTTCTTCAGCCCCCGCCGTCTTCAGTGCTTTTTCATATTTGTCAAACCAGTGCGTGTTATGATGCCAATAAAGACCGAAAGCGACAGCGGCAACAACAATTATAGCCAATAAGACAATTCCAACAATTTTCATAACTTTTTTCATGAGAACCTCCATGTTTGATTCTTATGAAAATTATAACGAAATGTTGCACGATTATCTACCAATCAAAGATGTCAGAAACTATCAATTTCTGTTATGTTTGGTTGCATATTAACCCACAAAAGCCCTGACTTCCGCCTTGACATCTATCTCACAGCCACAACTTCCCAACATCTAACTCGGCAACTCAACATAGTGACATCTAACGTGGCAACTCAACTCTCACACTTTTTGACCTGATTTGCCTTTGGATAAGTTACCGAGAAGCGTTTCCGCTGCCCGATGTCAAATTTACCCGATTGCCCGAAAACCGCAGTATTAGCGGGCTTTCGCGGCTATTTCCCTTCGACCCTTGACATCAATACTACGGTCTAACATGCCTCGTATGCGGAAACATATCAATCAGCACATTCTGCCCTTATTCAATCCGCAACCTAAACTCTGTTCGTTGTCGGGAACATACCGAGTTTTTCTTAGTTACTGCTATATATTAGCAACGCTTCTTCCGCCACTGTCTCAAGCCGGAAATAGCCTTTTAGAAAAATGCTCATCGTAGAACTGTTTGCGCATAAAAGTCATCGTCTCAATCTTATTTATTAAGCTCGTTATACGCCTTTTTCACTATCCGAGCCATCAACAATCTTCTCTGACTCAAAAAATCAGGATAGGACAACAGTTCAAAATTTTCCAGCAAAGCATTCTGCGCACAAGCAAGTTTATATCCTTCTTCTCCAAGTTTTTCTCTGTATCGACCAACATACTCTGCCGGAGGTGCATCCGAAATATCAATGTTTGTTGCATAATCCAGATACGTAAAGTTTGCAATCTGATTTCTGTCACGGTCATTATCATATCCGATTTTCTCAAGATAGTGCTTAGGGAAGATATGATGTTTATCTACTGAATTCTTATCTCCGCTTGTTCCTAAAACAAAGTATTGTGATAATGGTGCGGTACTAAATAACATAGGTGTTCCAAGTACATTGATAGCTGCAACATATCCATACCATGCAGGCGATAATGCATAAGAACTATTTAACTCAGCCGGTAACGAATACTCGAAGTAGTCATCTGTAAATCTGTTAGCAATTACTGAATCAAGATACGCTACGAACTCATCAGCATTATGAACATCTCTTAAATCTGCAAACTGCTTTTCAACTTCAGACTCTGTCGAACCGGTATAAAAACCTGTAATTGTAGACATAAAAATCCATTTACGAATAATTTTTTGAAGTTCGACTGACGGTACTTTATACTCATACTTTCCGATAAGATATAAAACATAACTGAATACAACTGCATTTGATGAAGCGACCAAGCTACCCTTTAGATAACCTGCCGAAGCAAAAAGGTTCATGAATGAATGCCAGTTATTGAGATTGGTGACGATATCCAACGCTTTTTTAAAAGTCGTTAAATTCTCTTCACGCACATCCTGTGTGATTTCGCCGGTCTTAAGATTTTTACCACGTAGTAGCATATATGCATAACGCAAACGTGCTCTTCTGAAACCAACGCCGACTGACATTCTGATGAGATGCGACGGATCAACTTGCAGTATCTGGTTAAATGATGTATTGTTTGCAGGAATCCTTGATTCAGCACAGAACTTATTAATCTTATCGTGAACCTCATTGTCATAAACAGCTATAAGTGTTTCAATGAAGTTCTTTTCAGTAAGATTCTGACCGCCGGAGTTTACACGAACGAAAATGTCAGCAACGTCCTCCTCATCAGCTTTTGAATTGATTTTCAATGTAGGCAATGAGTATATGCCAAGATTTAACAAATCATTGATATTTTTTTCAATGACATCTTCTTCGTTTTCTGTAAGTTCGGGTTCGTTATTCTTTGTACGTCCTTCATTAGCGGTTTTGATATATGCTTTTCTAAACTTAGAAACATTGTGTTCTTGATCAGCTTTAAATACACTGCTGATTTCACTTATCCATTCGGAATCTCCCTCATAGGCTTGTGTCCACACTGCAAACTCACGTGTTAAAGGATTAAAAGAAATACGAATCTTTCTTTCCTTATAATTTTTGTCCTTAATGGTTACCCCATACATAGCGGCTAATAGTGCAGTTAAACGCTGCTGACCGTCAATCACCAAATCATCAGGGCGTTTGTACATTTTATCGTTTTTGCCGATATGTTCCGTATTCTCGTAATCTTCCGGCGATTCCCAAAGCATTATATATCCGATTGGATACCCTTTCAGCATAGAATCAAGCAGTTCTCTGACTTTATTGTCCTTCCATACAAAAGGACGTTGAAGATCAGGCAGACCGATTCGTCCATTCTTAACATCAGCTAACAAATCTGCTACTTTGCTCGGTATATTGTCGAATAATTCTTTTCCCATGTGTTCATACTCCCTTTGATTCAATTCTTTAATTCTTCCTTAAAACCACCACGCACTCAACATGCCTCGTATGCGGGAACATATCAAACGGCTGAATATCGGTCACTTTGTACTTTTTCGTCAGCGTTTTCAGATCCCTCGCCTGCGTAGCCGGATTGCAGGAAATATAAACTATTCTTTCCGGTGCGATTTTTACGAGCGAGTTTAAAAACTTTCTGTCCGCTCCCGTCCTTGCAGGGTCGAGAATTACTGCGTCATAATGCGTGCCGAGCTTTGCCTTCTTTTCAAGAAATTCGCCTGCATCGCCACGGTTAAAAGCAATGTTGCGGGTAAGCCCGTTTTCGTGACAGTTCTTTACTGCGTCACGGACGGCTGATGCGTTGTATTCAATGCCCTGTACCTGCTTTACATAGTCAGACGCTATTATGCCTATCGTGCCTATTCCGCTGTATGCGTCAAGCAGAATGTCCTTCTTCGTGAGCTTCGCCGCCTTTATAGCGTAGTCATACAGCTTTTCAGTCTGTGCGTGATTTATCTGATAGAACGAGTGCGGAGATATTCTGAATCTTTTTCCGCAAAGAATATCCGTAATGTATCCCTCGCCGTAAAGCACCTCGTTATTTTCCCCGAGAAGAAGCATTTCGGGAGTGCGGTTTACCGAGAATGTCACGGTCGTAATATCCGGGAACCGCTTTACAAGCGCTTTCACAAAGTCGTGCTTTTTAGGGAACATTGAGTTTCCGCCGACAAGAGTAACCAGTATCTCTCCGGTATTCTTTCCGACACGGACAAGCACATGACGTAAAAAGCCACGCTCCGTACCCTCGTCATATGGATGTAATTTGAACGATCTGAGCAGCTCTCTTAAGCCTACTATTATCTCGTCCGCACGTTTATCGTCAAGCATACAGCTGTCAATTCCGACTATGCCGTTTCTGGACGACTGATATACGCCGGAGATTATCCTGCCGTTTCTGTCAGAGCGGAATACCGCCTGCACCTTGTTTCTGTAGTTATACGGGTCGTCCGCACCTATAATTTCAGATACCTTGCCGAAACTGCCGAGCAGCTTTTCGGTATCCTTCTGCTTCCATTCAAGCTGCTGTTCGTATGTCATGTTGGACAGCTGACAGCCACTGCATTTTTTCGCAACGGGACATTTCTTGTTTGCCATTTATATTTCCTGTTCTTTCTCCAAAAATTCTTCAAGACCCTCAAGACGCATTTTCATATCCTTCCTTCCAAGCTCATAAACGCTTTTCAGCCTGTCGGGATTTCTCTCCGTTCTGCTTATCGTTATCGGCTCAGACGGGCGGATGATAAACACCTTGCCGCTTTGTTCAAGTTTGCATAGCTTGTCTATGCTTTCGTTGTAGACATTGTGACGGTTTTCAAGCGCATTGCACAAGTCGGGAAATTTACCGTAGAACGAGCGTATCAGCAGTTTGTTCATCGGCTTTTTGCGGTAGTTCATATCACGGGTGAGGATTACCACCTGTTTTTTGTATCCCATTTCGGAAAAATGCTCAAACGGTATGCTGTCGGAAATTCCTCCGTCAAGATACGCTCTGCCGCCGATTATAACAGGCTTTGATATAAACGGCATCGAAGCAGAAGCACGGAGCATTTCCATATCCCGAAGTACGCTTTCAACCTTCAGATACTCCGGCTTTCCCGTTTTTACATCGGTCACCGTTGCATAAAACGGCACGCCCGATTTCTGATAGGTTTCGTCATCGAATTTGTCAAGCTCGTTCGGCACTTTGTAATAGGCATATTCCGTGTTGAAAAAGTCACCGCTTTTAAGTAACGGCTTTATTCCCATGTAGTTCCTGTCGCCGTTGAAGCGGCAGTTGTAGCGGATGACCCTGCCGTTCTGCCTTGACAGGAAATTCACTCCGAACACCGCACCTGCCGATGTTCCTATTATCCCGTCAAAATTTATATCGTTTTCAAGAAGTACGTCAAGTGCGCCTGCCGTGTACATTCCACGCATAGCGCCGCCTTCAAGCACAAGTCCTGTTTTCATAATGTTCTCCGTTAAATTTATTTGCCGTATTCGTTGTCAAATTCTTGTATTTCTCTGAGCATATCCTCAGTGCTGTCATCGCTCATATCGTACCATTCCATCTTTTTCAGATACTTGCCGAGCCAGCTGTCGTGAAGCGCATTCGCCGCGATTCCGACTTCGCTGAAAGAATCGTTACCGTCCCCGATAACAAAAGCAAGCCGCTTATTATCTGTCGGCACTTCTTTAAAATTACACCCTGCAAACGCTTCTCTTACTGTCTTATATACCGCATCCAAATCGTGTTGCTGTAAGCTCAGCACTTTTTCATTATCTATTTCTACCGTGATTTTGTATAAGTAATCCATGCTTGCCGCCTTCTCGTGTAATATATTTTTAGTACCGCCATATTTGACAACATCCGCCCGATACGCTATAATATTCAGTGCGACAAGCGGATGCGCTGTGATAATATTCTATCACTTTTCGATATTATTTGCAATACGAAAAAGTCCGCCCGAAAGGAAATAATAAACAATATGGCTGAAATAATAGATGTTGCCGATATAAATATACCCGAGCTTGAAATATACACTCACCTGACAGATGCACGGCTTCGCAAGGTGTACGAGTATGAACACGGAATATTCATAGCCGAAAGTCAGACGGTTATAGAAGTAGCCCTTGATGCAGGCTGTAAGCCTATTTCGATGCTCACAGACAGAAAGTATATCAATGACCGTGCAAACGGCATAATAGAGCGGTGCGGTGATATTCCGGTATATACCGCCGACAGTAAGATAATGTCCGGGCTTACAGGCTATGAACTGACACGGGGAATGCTCTGCGCTATGGAGCGTCCTGCACCGAAAAGGGCAGAGGAGCTTTGCAGAAACGCACGAAGGATTGCCGTACTCGAAAATATAGCCGATGTCAGCAACACTGGAGCAATAATTCGCTCTGCGGCGGCACTCGGCATAGACGCTGTGCTGATAACCCCGTCCTGCTGTGACCCTCTTTGCAGGAGAGCCATAAGAGTAAGTATGGGAACGGTATTTCTTATCCCGTGGGGATATATCGGAGAGGATGAGCATTGGTGGCAATCGCACGGCCCCGCATATCTTAATTCGCTGGGCTTTAAAACAGCGGCAATGGCACTCACGGATAACTCGGTAAGTATTGATGACAAGACGCTTCAGAGCGAGCAGCGGCTCGCTATAATACTCGGCTCTGAGGGCTACGGACTGTCGCAGAAGACTATAGACGGCTGTGATTATACGGTAAAGATACCGATGTATCACGGTGTCGATTCGCTCAACGTCGGTGCGGCGGCCGCTGTCGCATTCAGAGAGCTGAGAGTAAGAGAATAATAAAAGGGCTGAATTGCAACTAAGCAGTTCAGCCCTTTTATTATTACATTATGAATATTAAGTTATCTTATAAAATCCGTTCTTACAACCGCACTTGTATCGGGCAGTGCAATGCCATTCTTTCTGCCAAGCTCAAAGCACTTCATCATCCACGCCATGTTTTTTGCAAGGTTCTGCATTGTCTGCATACCCTCAAGATCCTGCTCGGCTTCACCGGGTACTCTGCCGTATACCATGTTCCAGTAGGTAGAGCTGACAACAGGCATCTGCGCTATGCCGAAATACTTGTTCAGGCAATCGAACGATGCTGAACTGCCTCCTCGTCTTGCAACCGCAACCGATGCACCGGGCTTGAATCTGAAAGCTGCACCGCCTGCGTAGAATGCTCTGTCAAGGAATGACAGTATACGTCCGCTCGGGTGAGCATAATATACCGGTGTACCGAACACAAATCCGTCCGCTTCTTTAGCTTTTGCTATAAATTCGTTTACATCGTCATCGGTGAAAGCACAGCCTTTTTCACTGCACTGTCCGCAGCCTATGCAATCTCTGACAGGCTTTCCGCCCATCTGAAATATCTCATATGAAATGCCCTCGTTTTCAAGCGTCCTGCCTACTTCAAGCAGTGCGGCATTGGTATTGCCGTTCGCCTTCGGACTGCCGTTTAGCATCAATACCTTCATTAAAATCGCTCCTTTAATATACTGCAATTTTGCGTTACAGATTATATCACCTTGAATAAAAATAGTCAAGGCAAAATTTACCGCATAATTTCATGCTGTTTATCATTCCGTCATTCCCACAACCTGCCTATACATTTTCTCATCGTCATAAATAAGATAAAAGTCGGTCGGAACAAAGTATCTCTCCTGTAATACCAAGCTCAGTTCATCCGCAAATTTCTCCGTGCTTTCATACTTACGGGTAATGACCTTTTCGCTGTCTGTCGGATAAATTTTAAGTGCGGTATCGTTAAATATTCTCTGCCATAATTCGCTGTGTCTGCCGCAGAAATTGTACTCGGTTTTACCGAACTGAGTTATCATCTGCAACGCCTCGTTTCCGATAAATTTGCTGTTATCGGTGTTGTTTGCAATATAGAATATCTGCGCAATATGTTCCTTTACGGGTGTAATTGAACCTGTCAGCAATTCGACACCGTACAGATTATCCCGCAGCTTTTCACATCTGTCCATTTATTCTTCCTCCGGGTAAATTATGCCGTGTTCCTGCCGGAACCTTGTCATTATCTTCATAACATCGGCGGTGTAGTCAAGGCACATTACGTTTTTGTCGCCGTTTACCGCCTTTTCCATATCGGTTATTTCATAGTAAAGCGCATCGGAATTTTCGCCTGCGCTGACAAGCTCCGTCCTGCCGTCTGTATAGGTTATTTTTGCTTCCCACGCTCTCGGATATTCCATGATTTCGATATAGCCGTTTTCGCAGGAAATCATCGCACGCTTGGGCTGTTTTGAATGGAGCGACAGCATAACGGTTGCCAACTGCCCCTCCTTATCCGACAGCAAAAGGCTCGCCTGTTCGTCAACTCCCGTCGGTGCGGTTTTAAGCTGTGACAGCATATTATCCGGCTTTGAATCGAAAAACCAACGGATAACCGACAAGGCATACACGCCTATATCAAGCATTGCACCGCCGGCAAGGCTTCTGTTGAAAAAACGGTTTTTCATATCGTATTCCTTAAAGCTACCGAAATTCATTGTGATAAGATTCACCCTGCCGAGTGTGCCGCTTTTCAGAATTTCATTCAGCTTTTTATATATCGGCATATGATAAACCGTCATTGCTTCACCGATTATAACGTTATTTTGTTCTGCGAGTGTAATAAGCTCACCGAGTTCGTCACTGTTCAATGTTATCGACTTTTCAACAAGAATATGCTTTTTGTTTAAAATCACTTTCTTCATAAAGCCGTAATGCGTGTTGTGCGGAGTGGTGATGTAGATTATATCGACATCGGGGTCGGTGAACATTTCATCATAGCTGTCATACACCTTGCCAATATTATATTTTTCTGCAAAAGCCACAGCCTTGCCGTGCGTCCTGTTACCTACGGCAAACAGATTTCTTCCGTTTTTCTGCAAAGTGGCGGCAGTTTCGTTTGCGATAACGCCTGTACCCAGTACCGCCCAGTTGTAGTTTTTCATAATATGCTCCTTATAAAGCCGTAATGCGTGTTATGCGGAGTGGTGATGTAGATTATATCGACATCGGGGTCGGTGAACATTTCATCATAGCTGTCATACACCTTGCCAATATTATATTTTTCTGCAAAAGCCACAGCCTTGCCGTGCGTCCTGTTACCTACGGCAAACAGATTTCTTCCGTTTTTTTTGCAAAGCGGCGGCTGTTTCGTTTGCGATAACGCCCGTGCCGAGTACCGCCCGGTTGTAATTTTTCATAATATGCTCCTTATAAGGCCGTAATGCGTGTTGTGCGGAGTGGTGATGTAGATTATATCGACATCGGGGTCAGTGAACATTTCATCATAGCTGTCATACACCTTGCCAATATTATATTTTTCTGCAAAAGCCACAGCCTTGCCGTGCGTCCTGTTACCTACGGCGAACAGATTTCTTCCGTTTTTCTGCATTGCGGCGGCTGTTTCGTTGGCTATAACACCCGTACCCGGTACCACCCGGCTGTAGTTTTTCGTAATATGCTCCTTTTAGATACAGCGGTTGAAAACAAAGCTTCCGCCGGCGGTTTTTATATGCCGTCAACGGAAGCTTGTCTGTTTAAATGTGTTTTGTACTCCCGTCAATAATTCTCAGCGTGTATTTCAAAGTAGCTCTGCGGATGATTACAAACGGGGCATACATCGGGAGCCTTTGTGCCTACTACGATATGACCGCAGTTGCGGCACTCCCATACCTTGACCTCGCTCTTTTCAAATACCTGTGCGGTTTCTATGTTCTTTAACAGCGCACGGTATCTTTCCTCGTGGTGCTTTTCAATCTCGCCTACCGCCCTGAACTTAGCGGCAAGCTCAGGAAATCCCTCTTCCTCGGCTGTCTTGGCAAAGTTTTCGTACATATCTGTCCATTCGTAGTTTTCGCCGTCTGCGGCAGCCTCAAGGTTTGCCTTTGTATCGCCTATTCCTGCAAGCTCCTTGAACCACATCTTAGCGTGTTCCTTTTCGTTATCCGCAGTTTTCAGGAAAAGGGCGGACATCTGCTCATAGCCCTCTTTTTTCGCTACGGATGCAAAATATGTATACTTGTTTCTTGCCTGAGATTCTCCTGCAAACGCTTCCTGAAGATTCTTTTCGGTCTGTGTGCCTGCATATTTGCTTTTAGCCATTTTTTCATCCTCCTGTATTGCGGCTTGCTTACAATCAAGAATTGCCGTTTATTTACTTTGATTATAGTACGGGGGCAGAGATTTGTCAATAAGGCTATGATGCAAAAGATGATTCTTGACATAAGATTTTTGCCTGTTTACAATAAATATATCTTATTATGTTATGAAAGGGAGATTTGATGGCAGAACCGGTTACGGCAAGGCAAAACGCTATTTACGATTGTACACATATATATCTTGATGCTTTCGACAAAAAAGGGCCGATCGGAGATTTGTACAGCAAAGCGGTTGCGGAGTATCTTGAACGGTTTACAAAAACAGAAAATTGTTTTATGTATACGTTGATTGAAAAAGATGTTATACTCGGATTCCTGACAGCCTGTGAGATCCCCGGAATATTATCAAGGAATATCAAAATTGATACGGTTGCCATTGCACCTGAATATCAAAATAAAGGCTATGGAACTGTTATGATGAACGAATTTTTCAATCTGTTTGAAAATGCCGTGTTTTCTTTAGAAACCAAAAGAAACAGCATTTCGTATAAGCTGTACAGCAAAGTCGGATTCAAAGAGGTAAACGGATGCTTATCTATGTGTAAATATGACAGTAAATAAAGAACTACCGCAGACAGCAACATTTGGCTGTCTGCGGCACTTGAACGGATAGTTATTTCATCATTTTTCTTTTTCAAACAGAATTACTTCCTTTTAGTTGCAATTCAATAAAGACTTGCTTAACAAGGTTTAATCCGTCCTTATATTTCTCGTGGTGGTCTGCCCACCGTACAAGCTGCCAAAAAGAAAATGTTTCATTTGGCTCAATAATCACCTTATTGATTGTTCTTGCGGCAAGTTTAAGATTATGTACCTTGTTAATTTGATATTTCATATCAAATCCACTGTTTTCATTCATCATAAGTGATGAAGTTTCAAATACCGTATTAGGCAATAGTGCCTCAGATTTATTTTTGGCGTATTTGTTTCCGTCTATCAGCATTTCTAAATAGAACAGTTTTTTCCTTTGCCATTTACGGATAGGAAGTAAAAAGGGAAACACCTGTGTCAGTCTTTTTCTTTTCATAAATTCACCCTCTTAGTTTGTTTCTCCCAGATATTCTTCAAGGCATATTCCTCGTTTGTATATTTCGGTAGCCGCATTAACACCGACATATCGGTAATGCCATGGCTCGTTGGCTATACCTGTGATTGCAACTTTATTCTCTGGATAGCGATATATAAACCCATAGCGATAGGCATTTTGAGCGAGCCAGTTATAAACCTCATAACCATATGAATTTATGCCATCAGCATTTATATCAACGCCAAGACCAAGTTGATGTTCACTTGTTCCCGGAATAGCAACCCAGCGTTCTGTTTCTGTTTTTGCGTCGGATTCAGAATATCCTTTTTCAATATACTCCGCCATTGATTCATCGTATATTTGCTGTTGCTCCTGCTCTGTTCTGTAGCCGGAGGCAACAACAGGATATACACCATCATCCCTCATATCATCAAACATTTTCTGAAGCTGAGGGTATATTCTGCTGTCCACGCATTGTCCGTTTGATAGTTCTGTTAAATCGATTTCATTCTCAGTTTCAAGGGGATGCCATTTATTCACCAGTATCAAGCACCATTCTCCATCTGCTTCATTTTCATTACCAAAATCAATGGAAGGCAATGATGCCTTGTTGTATATATCTGTCCCTGCAAAACGCTGAACAAAGATGCCGGCTAATGCTATCAGTAAAATCAGGATGCAGATAAATAAGTAGGGACGGCGTTTCTTGGTTTGTTGGGTATGAGTTGACATCGTTTTTCCTCCCTGATAAGCTAAAAAAGCACGCTTGCTTTTGATACTGTAAGTGTACCAAAAGCAAGCGTGCTTTTTTTTCGTTTCCCCACAAGAGTTTCCTATGTTTTCCTGCGGAATTTCTTACGATTTTCCTACAGGAGCGGAAGAGTGACTGTAAATTCGATTTGCTCATTTTCACTTTTTGCGGTAATTGTTCCGTTATGAAGCTCAACGATTTCTTTTGCAACTGCAAGACCCAATCCTGCACCTCCGCTTCTGGAACTTCGTGCAACATCAAGACGATAAAACTGTTCAAAAATGCGTACAAGCTTTTCTTTTGGAATGGTATTGCCGCAATTGGTAAACTGAATACACAAATTTTCACCGTTTTGTTTTACAGCAATATGAATCGTGCTGTCATCAAAGCTATAATTCACTGCATTTCTCATCAGATTATCAAAAACGCGCTGCATCTTATTGACATCGCACTTTATCATAGTGTCTGGGGCTATTTCAAGCTCACATTTTAAATTCTTCTCTAAAAGCATTGGTTTGAACTCGTATGTAAGTTGTTCAAGCATACGGGTCAAATTGACCCTGCTGTACTCAAGAGTGATATTAGAAAGATTAAACCGCGTGATTTCAAAAAATTCGTTAATTAAATCCTCAAGATGTTCTGCTTTTTCCAAAGAAATTGACAAATACTTTTCTCTTAATTCTTCGGAAATTTTGTTTTCGTCCCGCAGTAAAGTTAAATACCCAATTACTGAGGTGAGTGGGGTTTTCAAATCGTGGGCAAGATAAACAACAAGGTCATTTTTCCGCTGTTCTGAAAGCTCTGCTGCCAGTTTTCGTTGTTCAAGAGTATGCTTAATATGATTGATTTTCTTTTCGATTGCAGTTAATTCAGAAGGCAAAACAATATCTCCTGAATTTTCTTCTATCAGAGCATCTATACTACGGTTAATTTCTTTGAAATACTTGGAAAATTCATTTAGATAAAAGCGCAAAATAATTGCAAATAACAGTAAGGAAAGCACTACGAAGAAAAGACTCATATAATCTCTAATATATATTGAATATACATTATAAGCTCGGTCATAATCATGGTAGACAAAATTATCCAAAAAACCCACAAAAGTGTCTGCTATGTGCCCTTTTAAAAATAGAGAGTAGAAGGCTGCTAAAAAAGCAAACGCAAAAAACAACATTCCAAAAATTCTAATCAATAATTTGTTTTTAAGAAGACGATAATCATCTCTTTCGCTATTTCTTTTATTTTTCAATGGTATATCCCACTCCCCACACAGTTTTTATAAATTTCGGTTTTTTTGCAGGCTCATTAAGCTTTTCCCTCAATCTTCCGATATGAGCCATAACAGTATTATTGTTATCAAGGAATTTCTCACCCCAAATATTTTCAAACAATTCCTCAGACGAAATAACTTTTCCTCTGTTCTCACACAAGTACCAGAGGATAGAAAACTCAATAGGTGTCAAAGTAACCTCTTTTCCATACAAAGTACATTTGTGAGTATTCTTGTTTATAATAAGTCCTCTTACATCATGTTCTGCAATGGGAGCATCTTTTTCCTCGGTATTAGCCGCATTATTATAACGAACATAACGACGAAGCTGTGTTTTTACTCTTGCGACAACCTCCAAAGGATTGAAAGGTTTTGTAATGTAATCATCAGCTCCAATGGTAAGTCCCATAATTTTATCAGTATCCTCAACTTTTGCCGTCAGCATTATAATAGGATAATAATACTGTTCTCTGATTTTCTGACAAATACGAAATCCATCAATATCTGGAAGCATTACATCTAAAATTGCCAAATCCATTTTTTGCGTTTCAATACATTCCAAAGCATCCAGACCATTATAAAATTTATGTACCGTGTAACCATCATTTTTTAGATAAACCTCAATCAAGTCGGCTATCTCTTTTTCATCGTCTACAATTAAAATACTTTCATTCATAATCAGTTTTCACGCTCCTTATCAACATCATCTGGTAACGCTTCCATAATATCTACAAAATCACATTTCAAATATTCACATATCGACAACAAGACAGGTAGCGTAACATTTTGATTTTTGCCAAGCTTGGCAAATGTGCTTTTGCTTGCTCCGATAGCTTCTCGAAGCTCGCCCTTTTTCATATTCTTATCAATTAAAAGTTTCCAAAGTTTATTATAACTCACTCGCATTTGGCTCACCTCATCAGGATGTTTTTCCTATTATATCATCAAAAGTCCAGAAAAGCAATGTTTAGGTTCGCATATTCAAACTTAAGTTACAAATATATAGTATATGTATTGAAACCGCCTGTTATACAAGCGGTTTCTGTTTTTATTTCGTGTTTTAATAGGCAGGGACACCGTAACCGAGGATTTCATAATATCCGACAGGATATTGTTTCTGCTTGCAGGTGTCGCCAGAATTACCCTCAACGGTGTAAACAATGCCGTTTTCGCACTTCTCTACAATGCCCACGTGGTCTACTTCGCCGTCGCACTCCCAATCAAAGAAGATGATTTGACCTGCCGACGGCTCAAAGCTGTTGTCCTGCCATCGCCCACGGTCTTTGAACCATTGCACACCATTGACGCAGCCTGCGAATTTCGGTATCACGCCGCTGTCGATATAGCCACACTCATTGGCACACCAAGACACGAAGCAGGCACACCATTCCACACGACCCTCAAAGCCGTACCAAGACCAATAGGGCTGACCGCCCTCATTGCCGAGCTGTGTCAAAGCGACCTCAACAATCGCCTGGTTATTTCTAATGATACGCCTATCCTCGTTAAATCACTTCAAAATGCTTCAATGCATCCTTTATCGCTTCCACTTTCTCCGCTGTCGGATGCTTCCTTGGCTGTTTCAATTCTTCTACCGCATTAGGAGCATCATACATTGGCAAGCCTAAATCTCTCTTTACCTCTGCGATATATGCGGTATGTACTTTGAAGCCGTATTTAGCTTCTATGTACTCCTTTATCATTTTGTAGGTCACTCGTTCCTTGGGCTTGTACTCTTCGGCTCTTTTAGCGATATTATCAAGCGGAACTTTTCCCTCACCTTCGCCAAACTCAACTTTTACGTTGATATGTCCGTCTGGCTTTTTGTGGGAAAGCAGTACTACCGTCTCAACATGGTTCGTACCACTGAACATATCCACTGCAACGCACTTGTCGGTGGAGTAGCCGAGTTCGGCGAAACAGGCGCAGTCACGGGCGGCGGTGGCGGCGTTGCAGGAGACCATGACGATGCGGGGGGCGGAGAAGGCGGCTATCTGCTCGCAGGCTTCCTTACCGCAGCCCTTGCGGGGAGGGTCTACCATTATCACGTCGGGGCGGAGGCTGCGTGAATGTAGTATCCGTGCGGCTTCGGCGGCATCGGCACAGATGAACTCGCAGTTTGTTATGCCGTTTGCGAGGGCGTTCTGCTTTGCGTTTTCGATTGCCTCGGGGACTATCTCGACGCCGATTATCTTCTTTGCCGTGCGTGCCATGGAAAGCCCGATCGTGCCTGCTCCGCAGTACAAATCAAGCACCGTTTTGCCCTTCGGCTCCGCAAAATCACAGGCTGATGAATAAAGCTGTTCCGCACAGGGAGTATTAACCTGATAAAACGCCTTCGGAGCTATGTTTACGGCGATTTTGCACATGATGTCACAAATGTAGTTTTTTGATGTCAATACTATCTCTTCATCGCCTAAAATTACATTAGTATCCCTGTTATTTACATTGATTACAGAACTTACTATCTCAGGATATTTTTCAAGAAGTCTGTCCGAGAGAATTTTAATTTCCGGAACATTTTTTGCTACTACTATACAAAGACATATTTCTCCGCTGTAATAGCCTTTTCTTAAATATAAATGACGTAATATACCTTTGTGCGTAGTTTCATCGTAAGCGGTCAGATTAAGCCCGGTAGAAATTTTCAGAAAGTCGGCGGTGATTTTCGAAAAAATGTCGGGCTGTAAAAGGCACTTTTCGCAAGGAACTATTCTGTGCGAGTGGAAGGCATAGAAGCCTGCGATAAGATTTCCGTCCTTATCGGTGCCTATGGGTATCTGCAGCTTGTTGCGGTAGCCGTTTATATTGGTGTTGCGGATTATCGGCAAAAATTCGGGCGAAAGACCGCCTATTCTGGTGAAAGCGTCCTTTACGAACTGCTCTTTGGCTCTGAGCTGAGCCTCGTAGCTGATATGCCGCAGAGAACAGCCGCCGCACCTTGTGTAAACGGGGCAGTCGGGAGTGACCCTGTCGGGAGAGGGCGTGATGATCCTCTCTATCTTGCCGTAGCAGTAGGTTTTGTTTACTTTCAGTATCTTTACTTCAAGCTTGTCCCCTATAGCAGAAAACGGCACGAAAATAACCATGCCGTCCTTCTTGCCTATACCGGAACATTCGCTTGAAAGAGCCGTTATCTCAATTTCAACGATGTCGTTCTTTTTCATTATATCTGTCCTAAGCTGAGTGCCTTTAAATAAGCGTTTATAAAGCCGTCAAGGTCGCCGTCCATAACTGCGCCGATGTTGCCCATTTCGTAGCCTGTGCGGTGATCCTTTACCATTGTGTAGGGCATGAATACATAGGAGCGTATCTGTGCGCCCCATGCGATCTGAAGCTGTTCACCCTTGATGTCGGAAATCTTGTCGAGGTGTTCTCTTTCCTTGATCTCAAGCAGCTTTGACTTCAGCATACGCATAGCGTATTCTCTGTTCTGATGCTGTGAACGCTCTGTCTGGCAGGCGCACACGATGCCTGTGGGGATATGCGTGATACGAACAGCGGAGGATGTCTTGTTGACCTTCTGACCGCCTGCACCGCTTGCACGGTAAACGTCCATCTTAATCTCGTCTTCGCTTATCTCAATGTCAATATCTTCATTGATTTCAGGCATTACTTCAACGGAAGCAAAGCTGGTGTGGCGGCGTCCGGAGCTGTCAAAGGGAGATACACGGACAAGTCTGTGTACGCCGTTTTCGCTCTTCAGATAGCCGTAAGCGTTTCTGCCCTCAACCAGTATGCTGGCGCTCTTTATGCCTGCTTCTTCACCGTCAAGGTAGTCGAGTACGGTTACCTTCATACCGTGCTGTTCTGCCCAGTGATTGTACATACGGTAAAGCATCTCGACCCAGTCCTGAGCCTCTGTACCGCCTGCACCTGCGTGGAATGTGAGAATCGCATTATTATGGTCAAATTCGCCTGAGAGAAGGGTAGCGAGCTTCTGCGATTCAAGCTCTGTTCTGAAATGCTTTGCAAGCTCCTGTATCTCGGGAAGCATAGATTCGTCATCCTCTTCCTGAGCAAGCTCGAGCATTGTCATTACATCGTCATAGCTTTCACGGAGCTTTTCATAGCTCTGTACTATATTCTTATCTTCGCCTATTTTCTGAGAAATTTTCTGAGAATTTTCTACATCGTTCCAGAAATCAGGCTGTGCGCTCTGTTCTTCGAGCTTTACTATTTCTGCTTTGAGATTATCAAGGTCAAGTGCGCCGGCAAGCTCTTTAAGCTCAGGCTCATAGCCCTCGAACTCAACTTTGAGTTCATCATATTCTAACATAGGTTACCGTTCCTTTCAATTTTGCAATACTGCTTTATTATATACCAAAAAAATTTTTTTGTAAAGCCTTGAAATCGTTTTCATTTTATGATATACTCAAATTATTCGGTGAAAACGCAGGTTTTCACAAAATTATTCCGGTAAGCTGTCTGTGAGCGGTGCATAGCGGCAGACGAACGAATTACCGGAAAGGACGGATAAGTCTTAAAAATCAGTATTTCTGAAAAAAGTTGTGTAAGGAGTTTATTAACATGAGCGAGATCAAGAAGATCCACATGGGTCCTGCTAAATGTGCGGTTGACCTTGGCGACGGAAGTGAAAGAGGAGAGTATGTAAACCAGGATTATATCCTGAACAAGCTGGGCAGACCTCACAGAGCGGTAAGCCTTATGTATTGCTATTATCCGCTTGATGAAACATGGCCTGCAAGAGCGAGAAACGCTTTCAAGGACAAGGAAATCACATTCCAGTGGGATTATCCCTATGACGACTATTTTACATATAAGGGCGGTATCGGCGGAACAACCGACGACGAGCCTTTCACCTGTATGCGTGATGTAAGACGTCACGGACAGGACGTTATACTTACAATGACGATAGATCCGAATGTTACGGACGAGCATCTTGAACAGATAGGCAAGGAGCTTTCGACATTCGGCCGTATGCAGCTCAGAATAAACCACGAGGCTACAGGTAACTGGTTCTCGTTTACAAAGCGTGCGACCTATCAGCAGGTGGCTGATTTCTATATCCACGCCCGTGAGGTAATAAAGAAATTTGCACCCAACGTACAGACTATTCTCTGTATCGGCGGTGTGGAGCATCCCGAAAAGGGCGGAGAAATCGAGATGGAGAAGGAATTTGCCGACGCTGTAAGAGCAACGGATATATGGTCTGTTGACAAGTACATGGCTCTTCACTGGGGCTGGCCTTTTGATGTAGCGGACGAGGGCGGAAACTCTTTCGGCAGAAGCAAGGTAGCGGATACATATAATCTTACTAAGCTGTCGGAAAAGCGTTACAGAGAGCTTTGCGGCGGAGAAAAGAAGCCTATGGTAATGAGCGAATTCAACGCTGACGGCGATGTAACGGGACCTTACGAGCAGGCTGAAATGGTAAAGGAATTCTGCGATATGCTCAAGAACGACAAGGATCAGGGCTGGTTCAACGGCTTTACATTCTATCAGTTCCGTGACAGAGGCAGACTGGGACTTGAAATTGAGGATCCGAACAATGCTGACTGCGGTATTGAGCAGCCGGTAATGCAGACCTACAAGGAAATTATTCACGATGAATATTTCTATCCTGAAATGAAAAGCGAGGGCGACGCACAGTTCCCTGTAAAATTACGTTGGGGCGGTTCTGAGGACGCTGAGGGTATCGAGATACCTCTGCACTTTGAAAAGAACCCCACATTCTGCGAAATCACATTTGAGGACGAGGACGCAAATCTTAATCTTATGATGGAGATAAACGGCAAGTGGTTCTACAAAGCACCTCACGCAAAGACGATAGATTTCATGTCGGCGTTCTTTGAAAAGCCTCTTGAAAGCGAAGCTGACATGACGCTCAAGATATTTGCGCCTCCTGCAAGCGGTGAGAACGTAAATGACGGCAGTGAGGACTGGATGCTGAACACTTATTCGACTATCACGAAGATGCCGAATATCCGTATCAGATTTGCACCTATCTTAAAGTAAGGCGGCAATGTGCCGCTTCAAGTTCCGCCTTTTGAAATGATGACGATTTGCTCAAGATAGTGGAACGGCGGGGTTACACAAAGTGATAATCAATAAAAGCGGTTACAGTGATATGCTGTGGGTGCTTTTTGCGGCTGTGAGCCGCTTCAAATTCGCCGTTTTGATTGTTGGCGATTGGCGGAGGTTACGTTATCGGCGGTGCGGCAATGTGTCGCTTCAAGTTCCGCCTTTGGAAATGTTTGAGGTTGGCTGAGCGTGGCAAAACGGCGGGCGGCAAAGAAAGCAATAATTTAATATGTGGCGGTCACGGTGAAGTGGTGTGGGCGCTGTTAAAGCATTATGCTTTACTACCGGACACTATTTTAATGATTGCTGATTAACGATTGCTGAGAATTGAATATAAAGAATCCGCTGTTTATTGCAAATGGCGGATTTTTGTGTTTTTTTGGGAGTTTGGTGCGGGGCGAGGGATGGTAGTACGGCAATCCCTCCGTCTTGACGGCAGAAAAGTTTGCAATATAAAAATGGTGGGCATATCGCAAGCAGAAAGCAACAAAGCAACAGTTTGTGCCTTGCCGTCAATCCACCTCCCTTTGACAAGGGAGGCAAGTGTGATAGTGCTTTTCGAGGGATAGTGCGGAAAAGGCGGTCACGGTGGGGTTGGCGTGGGCGCTGTAAAACATTATTGCTTTACTACGGAACACCATTTTGACGATTGCTGAGAATTAAATATAAAGAATCCGCTGTTTACTCTAATGGCGGATTTTTGTGTTGGGTGAGTTTGTAGGGGAGCGGGCTTGCCCCTCCCGTTGAATCGAAGTTTTTGATTTTCTGAGTGTTTTTAATCTATCATATATCAAGGGTAAAATGCAATTTCTTTTTTACATCGAATTCCTTTGAAACGTTTTTTATAATTGCAATGATGTTTCGGGAGGGGCAAGCAAGGCAAGGATGCCTTAGCGTGTGTGCCCAAAGTTTCGCAAGGATGCGAAACAAATAAAGCACACACAGACCCTCACCCTACGAAAAGCGAGTGGGGTAGTGCAAATGCAAAACTATATAAGCACACAGACGATTGCAGTATGAAAAGCGAGTGGGATAGTGCAAATGCAAAACCATATAAGCACACAGACGATTGCAGTACGAAAAGCGAGTGGGATAGTGCGGAAAATCTCATTGATGGTGCTGACGGAGTACAATCCCTCCGGTAGTCGCCCGAATTTTTTCGGGCGACAGCACCTCACCTTTGACAAGGGAGGCAAGTGTGATAGTGTTTTTCGAGGGATAGTGCGGTTTTGGGAGGGTTGGTTCGGGCGTAAGGGTGGCGGTGCTTTTGAGAGGGCTGTGGGTGGTGGGACGGGGAAACGATAATATCGTAAAATCGGCATATATATTTGCTTTGTATTTATTAATTTCCACAAAAAAATCGATAATTATTTGGCGGTTTTGTTGAAAATGATGTGAAAACGTGATTTAAATTTGACTTTAGTTACACAATGTGATAAGATAAACCTATATAAAGACGGTCAAAAACCGTATTGTTTATCCTTTGTGTGAGGTAGCGGAATGAAGAAGAACAAGAATGTATATGACGGGGCTGAAATGGTTCCGGAGAACGTTGAAAATAAACATAAGAAAGGGAAATCTCTTACCGGCAGAATATTCAGGTGGATGTGTCTTGCTGTCGGCGGTTCGCTTATGCTTGTCTGCATAATCAATATACTGCTGAGCTATACATATCTTAAGCAGGCGCTTGTGAATGAGATGGACGAGGTAGTGCATACCGCATCGAATACTATTTCAAATCAGCTGGAATCTGTTGTAAACGCAATAACGCAGATTTCTGCCGACGCCGATTTTTCTGACGTTGCAGATGTATCTGCGATACGCTCGAAGTGTATTTCTGTTGCAAGAGATAATTCTATGTATGTCAAGGTCGATATGACGGACAGGGACGGTAAGGGACTTAACGACGACTCTCTCAACTGGTCGGATGATCCTGCATATCGTGAGGTAATAGAAACCAATAAAGCGGTTGTCGGTGAGCCTTATTTCTACGAAAAGACGGGTAAGGTCGTTATGGACGTTACCGTGCCTATAATTTCAAACGATATAAATAGGCTGCTGAGAGCAGTGCTTCGTATAACAGTTGACGTGAATGTATTCTCGAATGTTATCGGTCAGATTTCAATCGGCGATACCGGCTATGCGATGGTGGTTGACGCTAAGGGAAATATAATCGCACATCCGGACTCGGAACTGATACCGCAGCAGATGAATTATATCAGTCTTGCTTCGCAGGACGGCTCATATCAGGCTATGGCTGATTGCGTTTCATCGGCAATTGCGGGTGAATCGGGATTCGGAGAGGTTACGCTTGACGGCGTTTCAAAATATGTCAGCTATGCGCCTATAAGCAATGCGGAGGGCTGGAGCTGTATAATGGTTGCGACACCGTTTGAGCATACGCAGAGCATTTATAATTCTGTTGTTATCGGCATGATTGTAGCGGTCGTATGCTTTGCGCTGTCGGTACTGCTTATAATAACGATAGTGAAAAAGATAATTTCGCCCGTAAAGCAGTGTTCGGACAGAATCGTTACGTTATCGCACGGCGATCTTCATCAGCAGGAACTTGACTTCGGCAAGAAAATTGACAAGGAAATATCTCAGCTGAGCGAAAGCACGAACCTTATCAGCAAGAATATAAACGAAATCATATCCGACATCGACACTATGCTAAGAACGCTCGGAAACGGCGATCTTACATATAAGCCGGCTGATGTTTATCTCGGTGACTTTGCGCCTATCAGGCAGTCATACGAATCTATAATGATCTCGCTTAATAAGACGATGGACAAAATAAGCAAGGCAGGTCAGCGTGTTGCTACAGGCTCTGAGCAGGTGGCATCTGCGGCAGGCAGTCTTTCGGGCGGTGCGGCAAAGCAGGCGGCATCGGTCGAGGAGCTTTCGGCATCGCTTACCGAGGTTGCGGAAAAGGTCAACCGTAACGCAGCGAGAGCGGAAAACGCCGCTGAGAATTCGGCTCAGGCTACAAAGCTTGTTGAATCGGGCAACGAACAGATGAACGGTCTGCTTGGGGCTATGCAGGAAATCGGAGAAACATCCGGCGAAATCGAAAAGATAATAAGAGCAATAGACGATATTTCGTTCCAGACGAATATACTTGCGCTTAATGCGGCGGTAGAGGCGGCAAGAGCGGGTGACGCAGGAAAGGGATTTGCTGTTGTTGCGGACGAGGTAAGAAATCTTGCCGGCAAGGTTGCTGAGGCGGCAAGCACAACAACGGAGCTTATCAAGAACTCGATGAAGGCCGTTGAAAACGGAACGATGATTGCAAACAGGACGGCACAGACGCTGACCGAGATCGTCAATACGACAACCGCCACCACAAAGCTGGTAGGCGAGATCTCAACGGCTTGCGCAGAACAGGCTGAGGCTATAGAGCAGATCAATGTCGGTGTTGATCAGATTTCTTCGGTAGTACAGACAAACTCCGCTACAAGCGAGGAATGCGCGGCTTCTGCACAGGAGCTTTCGGTACAGGCAAATCTGCTTGACGAGATGGTATCCGGCTTTACGATCGACGAGGAGCTTGTTACTCGTGAAGAAGTGACGGAGGATGAAGAACCGTCTGAGGAAGAGGAAAACGCCGATAACGGTGAAGAACCCGAATATGAGGATGATGACCCGGACGATGACGAAAACTGAATTTCTTAAAACAGGCAACAATATATAACTGATCCCTCCTGCATTATCACGCAGGAGGGATCGTTTTGTCAGTATTCGTCTTTTATGCGGAAGTAGGTTTCGTGGGGGTCGGGCTGACGGTCGGCAACGTACATATCGTTTATCACGATGTAGCGGCTGTCCTGAAGGGTCTGTACTACTTTGTCAATGTCTTCCTCAGTGCCTTGCGCCTCCATTTCGACCGAGCCGTCGTAGAGATTTTTTACCCAGCCTGTTACGCTGTAGAGCGAGGCGGCATTCTGCGCCCGGTAGCGAAAGCCGACACCCTGAACTCTGCCTTTGAAGAAAAAGTGCTTTCTGATTATGTTTGTGTTCATTTTTGCCTCCGTCAGAATGTGAATATGTCTTTATCAAGCTGTTTCACAAGCTTATCGCTGTAAAGCTCCATTTCTTCGTGGCTTTGTGAGCTAAGAGGCTCGATTATGCCGATTGTCATCATACCTGCCTGCCTTGCGGCTTTGAGAGAAGCGGATACGTCATCGAGCATAATGCAGTTTTCGGGCGGTATGCCGAGCGTTTTTGCGGTATCGAGATATATGTCGGGGTACTGTTTGCCTTTGCCGAAAACGGCGGCGGAGCTTATCGTTTCAAACATTCCCCACAGTCCTGTGTGATGAAGCACGGGGGTGTAAAGCTCGGGGGTCTGTGAGGTGCAGACGGCGGTCTTGTAGCCGCTTTTCAGAGCAAGCTCAACCGTTTCACGAGCGAAGGGTTTTAGTTTTACGTTGTGGCGGTATTCGTCTATGGCGAGATCTGTCCATTCCTGCATAAGCTGTTCGGGCGTTTCGGGAAGATTGAAAAGATCTATTGTGTACAATGCTGTTTCGTAAAAAGAGCGGTGGCTGCATTGCCTGCCGTAATCATCGGGCGGAGTTATGCCACGTCTGCGCAGAAATTCCTCGTCAACGTACTGCCAGACGTACATCGAGTCGAGCAGAGTGCCGTCAAGGTCGAACAGCACGGCTTTTATATCGTTCATATTCTTCTCCTTTCTGAGCTTATATACTGCTATTGTATCACAATAAGGCAGTGGGGTCAATAAGATTTTACGGACGATTTTCGTGTATGCGGCTTGCAAAATGCGTGGATTTATGGTATACTGAATTAAAAGAAATAAAGAGAAGAATAAAGGAAAGAAAAGAAAATTGGAACAGACAAAAGAAAACAAGATGGGCGTAATGCCTGTAAATAAGCTGCTTGTTACAATGTCGCTTCCTATAGTTATATCAATGCTTATCCAGGCAATGTATAACCTTGTTGACAGCGTATTTGTGGCACAGATAAACCCGGACGCACTGACCGCTGTAGGTATGGCGTTTCCGATGCAGAGCCTTATGATAGCGTTTCAGACGGGTCTTGGCGTTGGTATGAATGCGCTTGTATCACGCTATCTCGGACAGAAGAAGCCTTATGAGGCGGGTCTTGCGGCAACTCATGCGCTTATTCTTACCGCTTTGAACTATGTTATATTTTTAATAGTAGGGCTTACGGCGATACCTGCGTTTTTCTCGATACAGACACATTCCGAAATCATAGCGGGATACGGTGTTGAATATCTGTCAATCGTATGCTGCGGCTCGCTCGGATTATTCTTCCAGATATACGGCGAGCGTATATTGCAGGCGACAGGCAAGACACTGCTTTCGATGGTGTCGCAGATACTCGGTGCGGTCATAAACATAGTGCTTGATCCTGTGTTTATTTTCGGTGTTGATTTTCTCGGAATACCCGCAATGGGCGTTACGGGTGCGGCGATCGCCACTGTAACAGGTCAGATAATAGCGGCGGCGGTAGGATTTTTACTGCACCACTTCCACAACAAAGAATTAAGGCTTGTATTCAGAAAATTCAGACTGAATCCTGGTACGATAAAGACGATATATGCCGTCGGAATACCTTCTATTATAATGAGTGCGCTGGTTTCGGTGCTGACGTTCGGTATGAATATAATACTGAAAGCGTATGAGCCTGCGGCGGCTACGGTATTCGGCGTATACTTCAAGCTGCAGAGCTTCGTGTATATGCCTGTGTTCGGTATGAATAACGGAATAGTTCCTATCATAGCCTATAACTACGGGGCAGGAAAGCCGAAGCGTATAACGGATACGCTGAAGCTCGGTGTTATCTGCTCGGTTGTGATAATGACAGTCGGATTGCTGCTGTTCCAGCTTATACCGGTGCAGTTACTGGGAATGTTCGCTCCGACCGACGATATGATAAGGCTCGGTGAAACGGCGCTCAGAATATTCAGCGTATCGTTTGTATTTGCCGGAGTGTCGATAGTGTTAAGCTCTGGCTTCCAGGCACTCGGAAACGGCTTTTACAGCATGATAGTATTTATAGTAAGGCTTATTGTGCCGACACTGCCTTTTGCGTGGCTGTTCGGCATTATCGGAGGGGTTGACTGCATATGGTGGTCGCTCCCTGTAAGCGATTTGTTAGGACTTATTGTTGCGATACTCCTTATGCGCAGGATCTATAAGAATGTCATATCGAAAATGTATGACAAACAGGATGAATCCTCGGCACAGGTACAGCAGGCATAAGAATAAAGCACAAACGGAGGAATGATTATGGGAAAAATAATCACTATTTCAAGACAGTACGGAAGCGGAGGAAGCGAGATCGGCAGAAAGGTCGCAAAAGCACTTTCGATCCCGTATTACGACAGGACGATAATTGATGTTACCGCAAAGGAAAGCGGATTTGATCCCAAATACATAGAACGTGCGGAGCAGACAACAACGACCAGTTTTCTTTACAATCTTGCGATAAACGGTATGTACACACAGCCGCTTACCGACCAGCTTTTCTCGGCGGAGTGCAGAGTTATCAAGGCTCTTGCGGATAAAGGACCGTGCGTTATAGTCGGTCGCTGTGCGGACTATGTGCTGAGGGAGCAGTACAGTACATTTGATGTTTTCGTGCATTCTACGGATGATTTCAGATGCGGACGTATCTGCGAGCATGACAATATAAGCAAGGACGAGGCGCTTTCGATTATCAGACAGAAGGATAAGGCAAGGCGCAGACACTACAAGTATTATACGGAACGTAACTGGGGCGAATCGCTGAATTACGATCTGTGCATCAATACGGCTACCTGCGGTATTGATGAGGCGGCTGAAATAATCGCTAAGCTTGCAGGCAAATAAAGACGTCGCATTCAGCGGCTGACGCCTTTAAGAATAGTAAAAAATCGGCTGTCAATGGTGACTTTCAAATCACATTGGCAGCTTATTTTTTTAAAACAGTTAAACGGAGAAAATATTTGAACAGAAGGAACGGTGAACGATGGAATTTGTAATGCTCTTTTTTTCGGCAATCATCATTGTCTGCATTGTAGGCAATAAGCTGTCGGCAAGGATAGGCGTACCGAGCCTGCTTATATTTCTGGCACTTGGTATGATATGCGGCTCGGACGGTATTCTGAAGATACCGTTTGACAACTATCAGCTCAGCGAGCAGGTGTGTACGGTATGTCTTATATTTATAATGTTCTGCGGCGGTTTTTCTGCCAACTGGAAAGCGGCAAAACCTGTTGCTTTGCGTGCGGGACTTTTATCCTCGCTCGGTACGATAGTTACGGCGCTTATTACTACGGCAGGCTGTCATTTCCTGATAGGATTCGATATAAAAGAGAGCTTTCTTATCGGTGCGGTTATTTCGTCTACCGATGCGGCATCGGTGTTCTCGATACTTCGTTCAAAGCAGTTAAACCTGCGTGGCGGTCTGGCTTCACTGCTGGAAATCGAGAGCGGTTCCAACGACCCGTTTTCTTATATGCTGACGGTCATTGCACTTGCGATAATGGCAGGTGATGATATTTCACAGCTTGGTCTTCTTGCGGTGCTGCAGATAGTCCTCGGTGTTGCGTTCGGCTTTGCAATGGGACTTGCCGCAGTATTTGTAATGAAAAAGGTGAAGCTGTCGAAAAACAGCTTTGACATAATTTTTATGATGGCGATGATATTTGCGGCATATTCCGCACCTATACTGCTCGGCGGCAACGGATACCTCAGCGTATACATAGCAGGTATCATCATCGGTAACAGCAACATAGGAGAGAATAAGGCGCAGCTTGTACATTTCTTCGACGGAATAACGGGGCTGAGCCAGATAATGCTGTTCTTCCTGCTGGGATTGCTGTCGAATCCTTCACAGCTACCGGGCATAATACTTCCGGCGCTTGCAATATTTGCGGTGATGACCTTTATATCACGTCCTGCTGCGGTGTTTGCAATATGCTCAAAGGGGTATACATGGGCTGACAGGCTGTTTATAGCGTGGTCGGGTCTGAGAGGTGCATCGTCCATCGTTTTCGCAATAATGGCTACGGTGAGCGATGTGTACACGGACAGCAATCTGTTCAATATAGTAGTGTGCGTCTGCCTTATCTCCGTTGCATTTCAGGGAACGTTACTGCCGAAGGTCGCAACGGGGCTTAAACTTATTGATAACGAAAGCAGTGTATTAAAGACGTTCAACGACTATCAGGACGAAACTCCGCAGTTCAATATGATGCGTATATTCGTATCGGATACTCACACCTGGAACGGACACAAGATAAGTGAGATAGATTTCCCGGACGATTCGCTTGTGCTTATGATAAAACACGGCGACAGCACTATCGTGCCGAAAGGCGATACGGTGATAAATGCAGGAGATGATGTTATACTCAGTATTCCGTCATACAGGGACAGCGGAAATATATTGCTCAAGGAATATGAGATAGGGCCAAAGCATTTATGGAAGGGAAAGACTATAAAGGAACTTGACCTGCCGACTACGCTTCTTATTATAATGATAAAGAGAAACGGCGATATGGTCGTACCTAACGGAAGCACTGTAATAAAGCAGGGTGATATTCTTGTTGTGAGTGACCAGTCGCATATAGAAGAAAAGAAGAAAAAGGATAAGCACGGCGGTGATGAGCCGGATAAAAAGCCGGAAAAAGCGGCGGAGAATAAAGAATGCGATGAAAAAGAGGGGGAGAAGGTGAGCGTGTAACGATTGACGGAACAACGATAATGACTTTCGGACTTGAAATTAAAGGTCGGCTGTGATAGAATAAGGCTGACGGCTTTTGTGAATATGAAACTGCCGTGTTATATATGCGGCAGTTGCTTTTTAGTGAGGGAAAATATGAAACGCAGTAAGAAAATATCGGTGCTTAGAGAGTGCGTAGAAAAGCACCATATATGCAGGTGCTTTTACGAATATGACAAAAGCTATTGGTATTACTATATCAATGATTTCAACGACAAATTTGTACTCGGACAGGAAGAAAACGACTTTGAACTTAACGGGTATACGATCCGTAAAATTGACGAACTGAAAAAAGCGGAAATCAAGAATGATGTCTGTGAAGAGATAAACAGACTGAACGGGGTAGCGGAACAGGTTAAAGATCCCGGTATAGATATAAGCTCGTGGCAGAGCATATTCAATTCGCTCCGTGAGAGCGGTGAATGGGCGATAGTCGAGAATGAAAATGAAGATATATTCCATATAGGGATAATCTTAAAGGCGGGGAAGAATAAACTGACGATGAGAGAGTTTGACGCAGACGGAAAATGGCAGGAAGAAACCAAAATTCCATATAAAGAAATAACAAGCGTCTGCTTTAAAACAAGATATATTAAAAACTTCAGAAAGTATCTCGAAAGAACGAAAGAAGGATAAGTATGGACATTAAGGAAAACTTCAAGGGGCATTTAAGCACTATCAATCATCACAAGATGGAAGTAATGAGGCTGTGCTTCAAGGTCGGTCTTTATAAGCAAGGGCTTATGCATGATCTGTCAAAATACTCGCCGAAGGAATTCATAAGCGGCGTGGTATTTTACACGGGGGATAAAAGCCCGAATACGACCGAAAGACGTGTGACGGGAAAAAGCGAGGCGTGGCTTCACCATAAGGGAAGAAACAGGCATCACTTTGAATACTGGATAGATTACGGACAGGAACCGGGTTCTGCGATGCAGGGAATGAAGATGCCTGTAAAGTATGTTGTGGAGATGTTCTGCGACAGGGTGGCGGCTTGTAAGACATATTATAAAGAGAATTATAACGACAGTATGCCGTTTGAATATTTCAACAAGAACAGAAAACACTATATGATGCACCCGGAAACTATGGAGCTTCTTGGAAAAATGCTGATAATGCTGAAAAGATACGGCGAGGAGGATACGCTGGTATACATAAGGGAGAGAATCCTTACCGGAAGGTATCCGAAAAAGACGGCGGTAAAAAGCTGATAAAATACATTAAATAGCAGAAAAATGCAGTAAATAGAATATATAGACAGCTTTTTACGGCTGATTGTACAAAGTGCCTTTAAAAACAGAATTAAACGAGTAAGTTTTATGTAAATTTACTTTGAAAAAAACGTTGACAAATGTCGTTTTCCGTGATATAATAGACAAGCACTCAAACGAGAGGGCACAAAAACAGAGGGT
>ERZ780079.20-NODE-20-length-97929-cov-13.1915_pt1 | contig 97929 bp, 94 predicted proteins | sample MGYA00511087_ERZ780079 | MGnify/ENA primary metagenome ERZ780079 (study PRJEB29588, sample SAMEA2142583) | human gut metagenome | biome: human gut; feature: human-associated habitat; material: faeces | place: Denmark | collected 2008/2010 ... | reverse complement strand
ATATCACTGGGGCTACCGCCCCTAGTCCCTGTCGGGGGCTTCGCCCCAAAGCAAGGACGCTTTAGTTGCTTGCCAAAAGTTTTGCACGATGCAAAACCAACAAAGCAAGCAACGCTCGACACCCCATTTTTATCAACGATAGAAGTTTTTCGACAGACTGGAACGAGCCTCCTGTGTGGGAGGCTCGCAAAGAAATTACTTATTCTTTTTCTTCTTACTGAGTACGGCTGTTATAATGCCTACGGCGATAACAACTGCAAGAGCAACACCGCAGACAATATATATTGTCGGGTCGAACTGAACGCCTGTGTTTGTGTTGCCACTGCTTGCTCCGACTACTGTGCTTGCGCCGATCTCTTCGGCAAAGCAGGTAATACCCAGTAATATCGACATTGCTGCGGCTGTAACCGCAGAGGTTAATTTCTTCATAATAAGTATCATTCCTTTCTTCTTTTTGTAAAGACTACTATACTACATTTCTTCCGAAAAAGCAAGCGGAAAATTATACAAATTTTTTCAGCCTACGGCTAAATTTATTCTGTAGGTGCGGCGGGTGCTTTTGTCGCCTTGGCACCGTTTATTATACCCTTGATTATTTCGGGCTGTGTTACTGTACACTTTGTGCGGTCGAATAAGCCGAAGCCGTGTTTACCGTTATAACCGTTGTCCCAGTAAACAGTAACTATATTTCTCTGATGAGCGGCATAATTCACATACTCTGCGAAATAAGCACGGTATGTAGTATTGCTCTTATCCTTGTGCGTTCTGTCAATTGAGCCGTACTCGCCTATTACAACGCCGTAACCATTCTTGATAAACGCATTGTAGAGCTTATCGAACTGTCTGTTTACGAGCGTTTCACTCTGTCTGCGCTTTACAAATTTCTTGACCGAGTCGCCCCATTTATAGAAGGTATCATAGCCTTCTTCTCCGCAGAATTCCCACGGGGTGTAGTAGTGGACGGAAATCATTATCCTGCTGTCATTCGGGATAACGAACTTTGCTTCCATCGTATATGTATCACAGTCGCCTGTTGTGAAGTTTATATCTGTGTTCCAGCCGGGGATAAGCAGATAACGGTTGTTGTTCTTGCCGCCTGCTTTTCTTACCGTATCAACGAAAATCTGGTTGTATGCGTTGATGTTGTTGTAGTATTCGGGATTGGGGTTGTTGTATGTTCCGTCGTACTCTTCGTTCATTGACTCGAACACGAGGTGATCGTCATAGTTCTTGAAGCGTTTTGCAATCTGCTCCCAGACCTTTTCGTACTTTGCTTTTATAGTCTTCTGCTCGGAAGCGGATTCGCCGCAGAGAAGCCAGCCGCCTTTTACGCTGTAGTAGCCGTCGCCGTGAATGTTGATTATAGCATAAAGTCCGTTATTAATGCACATATCGACTACTTCCTGCACTCTGTCGAGCCACTTTGAGTCGATAGTGTAATTAGGACCTGCGCCTATCTTCGAAAGATATGATACGGGGATACGGATAGACTTGAAGCCCTGTGCTTTTACCTGCTTGATAAGCTTTTCGGTAATTACGGGGTTGCCCCACGCTGTTTCGCTCGGTGTTCCGCCTGAGTTTGCCTCAAGCTGATTACCGAGGTTCCAGCCGGGCATAAGGTTCTGTGAGAACTTGACAGAGTTGCCTTTTGTTGCGGCAGGTGCAGGCTCGGTCTTCTTTGTTGTGGTTGTTGCCGGTTTTGCGGTGGTGGTTTCCGGCTTCTTTGTTGTGGTCGTTGTGGTTGCAACGGTTTCCGGCTTCTGTGTTGTGGTCGTTGTAGTTGTGGTTGTGGTCACGGTCGTTGTTTCTGCCTTTGTTGTGGTAGTTGCCACTGTTGTTTCGGCTTTCGTTGTTGTAGTAGCTGTTGTTGTAGCTGTCGTTGTTGAAGCCGAACTGTTTTCAGATGATGTTGCGGCATTTCCCGAACAAGCGGAAATTCCCGTTATCACCATTATGCCGCTTAAAATTGCGGCGAGCATTCTTTTCTTCATAGGTACCTTTCTTTCCCTGACTGCCCGTTTTTTGAGGTACGGACAGCCGTTTTTTATGTGTCAATCATATTGTAATGGTTTTCACGGAAAAAGTCAATAGCTAAATGGGCTTATCCGCAAATTTTGTTAAAACGATTACACGGCATTTGCAAAATGCAAAAAAACCGCCTGTAAAACCGTTAAGTCTTACAGGCGGTATACTATTATAATATATAGGGAAAAGTTTTTACTCAGCTACGTTAGTCGTATCTCCGGGAACAGCATCGGGCGGTGTGACCGGCTCGGTTGTGCTGTAGTCGGGGTAGTAATCGTACTCGCTGCTTGTATCTATCGCAGAAAAATCATCTTTTGAGAAGGAATCTTCTGTTTCGACAAGGTAAACGCCGTCAAGCGCTGTCAGCTTTATCAGGAAGTTGCCGGGGCAATATACCTTTACTGCCGTAATATCCTTAGCGTTCTCCTCGAACAATGCGGCGATAGCCTCGCTGCCCTTTACCTTTGTGTTATCGGAAAGATAAACCTCTGTAACACGGATGTTGCCCTTGCTGTCTGCCTTAGCTAAAATGCTCTGCATCTCTTCGGGCGTTACTGTATTTCTGAAAGTAACGTAAAGGAAAACCTCTTCGGTATTCTCTTCCGCCTTGCTGTATGCCTCCATAGCCATTCTGAAACGGTCTTCCGCACTTATCGAGGTTGTCGGTGAAACAACAACAGGACTGCCGGAATTCAGCAGGGCGACGCTTGAAAATGTGATAGCTACGGCGGCTGCGGCACCTGCCACAGAAAGCCAAACCGTTTTCAGCCTGCTCTTTTTAGCCTGTACAGACTTACCCATAGCGGCTTTTCTTATCTTCTCGTAATCAAACGAATACTCGCTCATCAGTTCTTTGTAAAAATCGTTTGTATTCATCTGAAAGCCCCCTTCCGTAAGTCGTTATAATTTGAATTTTTTCTTTTGTTTTTCTATTGTGCGATAGAGTTTGTTTTTAACGGTAGACAGCTTGACATCAAGCGCCTTCGCTACGTCCTCCAGCTTCATATCACACGCAAAATGAAGATAGAATATCTGACCTGTCAGTTCATCGGTCTTCATTATGTCATCGAAAATCTGTTTCGCAACGATCTTGTTGCTGATAACGTCCTCAAGCCGTTGCTGAGGCTTGGACATCTCCCGCTCGATAGCGACCATTTCTTCTTCGGTATAGTCGGAAAAGGAGGAAACCTTTTCGTCCTTCTTCCTACCCGAAAAATAGGTGCGGCATTCAAACTTCGCTATATTTATAAGGAAAGCCTCCGGGCTTTCGATGTCCTCGTGTCCTTTTTCGCTTATGCGCTTGAAGAAACGTGTATAGACGTTCTGAATAATATCTTCCGCATCTTCCATATTTCCGCATTTGCTGACTACAAAACGGGAAACGGATCTGCAGGTTTCGTTGTAGACACGGTTGAAATATTCTTCGATATTCTCGTGACCTCCGTGAATCTCTGCGCCCATCGGCTCACCTCACTTTGTCACCTACTTTGTAGTAGGCTGAATTTCAGAAAAAGTTTCACTCGAAATGAAAATTCTGTGTATCGGATAAGTAAAAAAATACGAATGTTTTTTGTGCAGTATAACCATATATTGATTTTTGACTGCCGGAAAGCAGAATATATAGCACGAAGTGCGTGCTGTCGGCATATTTGCTCTATTATATTGTACATTAAACGGGGCGATTAGTCAAGGGGAACATATTTATAGAGAGATATGCTGTTCATTGGCAGCTCGCTACGGATACATAAATCATAGGTTTTGCGTATCGTTTTTAACAAGCTGTGCTTCTGCGGCAAAAAGCGACAATAGCAAAATATAGAGAAATAGACAAAATCATCATAAAATTTTGTCTATTTTGCTAATTGTAAAGTAAAAGAATATGTAGTATTATTTATTTTAGCTTAGATAAGCTAAAAATTATATGGAGGATAAATTCATGAAATTTTCTAAGGTTTTAGCAAGCGTTGCTGCAGCTACAGTTGCGGTTTCTGCACTTGCTGTAAGCGCTTTCGCAGCAGACGCATTAGTATCTATGACTGTTGCAGAAAGCGGTAAGCCTAGTGATGCCGGTCAGGTTAATTTATGGGAGCTCCCCTTCGACGAGAGTGTTTACACATGGGCAGGCGACGTTGATAAGGCAGTAGCTACAATCACTAGCCAGGCTTACGCTAACGGCGCTCTTGGTGCAAACACAGTTGCAGCTGACGGTTGGGCAGCATCTGCACAGGTTGAAAACTCAGCAGCAGGCACAAATGAATGGGTTTGGGACGGCATCGGCGGTCTCAAGTCAGGTCTTGATGAAGACGGTAAAGAAACCGGCTACTTCAAGGTTGAAGTATGGTGGATGAACGCTCAGGACGACGGTTCAGCTGCTACATTAACAGTTGACAAGGTTGACTTCTACAACAAGAATGGCGATTTACTCGCTACATATCCTGTAGCTAACGTTAACCCCGGCGAATCAAATGCTCCCGTTGAGCCCGGTGAAACAGAAGATCCCGCTGAGCCCGGTAACTCAGACGATGTTAACCCCGGCGATTGCTCAGGCGAGCCCGTTAACCCTCCTACAGGTGTTGCAGTAGCAGTTATCCCAGCAGTTCTCGCAGCAGCAGCAGTTGCTACAACAGGTATCGTTCTTAAGAAGAGAAGCAAGTAATTGCTTTTAAAAGGTTTAACGCTTTGAATTAAAGAGCATACGACCCCTCCGCTTATGGCGGAGGGGTTTTTATCATATAAGTTGGCATATTTTCAGATTTAATGCTGTAAAGGCACAAAATCACATTAATGTTTATATTGTTTCACCAAAACGAAAAAGTTTTTTTGTGCAAAATGCCACTTGTAAAAAAAACTGCGATATAGTATGATTAAAAATAGCTTAAAAGCTAAAAAATATTTTATGGAGGACAAAACCAATGAAGTTTACAAAAACTTTAGCAAGTATTGCAGCTGCTGCAATCGCAGTTTCTTCACTTGCAGTAAGTGCTTTCGCCGGTTCTATCACATTCAGTGATGATGCCTGGTGGACACAGAAGGACTTAAAGATTGAAGATATTCTGGAAGGCAACAAGCCCGAAGATGTCGAATCAATCACATTCACAAGCGACACTACTTTCATCCTCGGTTACAACTCAACAAAAGTAACTGATGAAAAGACAGGTAGCACATGGAAGCAGGATGCGACTGCTGCTGACACTTATACAGTTTCGGATGCAGTTCTCGCTACACAGGAAATCGAAGGCAACACAGTTAACCCCGCTTTCAGCGTAATGTTAAGCAAGGGCGACGGCGTTGATTACACAATCAACTGGAAGGTTAACCTTAAGAGCACAGAACCCGCTGATCCTGCTGATCCTGTTAATCCCGGTGAGACAGAAGCTCCCGCTGAGCCTGTAGCTCCCGCTGACGTTACAATTGCTAACTCAGGTAAGACAGTTATCGATTCAGGTCTTGTTCGTACAAACATCATCAACACTTTTGTAAGCGATGAAGCTTTAAAGATTGCTGATAAGGCTGCTTTTGCTGGTGCTAACAAGATTTCTGTTAAGTTTACAGTTACAAACTTCACAACTCCCTTCAAGGCTTGGATCTCTATGGCTGACTCCAAGTGGGAATGCCAGTTCTGGGGCGAAGGTGACAAGGGCAATGCAAACGCTAAGTGCACTCCCGTTGAAGTAACAGGTAATGGTACTTATGTTGTAACAATTGACCTTGACAAGGTTATCGATGGTATGGAATTCATCGCAGTTTGCACAGACCTCAAGGCTACTGAAGACGATGCTATCCCCACAATCGCTATCGATCAGGTTAGGATCAATGAAGAAATCACAGTAAAGCCCGGCGAAACAACTGAGCCCGGCGAATCAGATCCTGTTAAGCCCGGCGATTGCTCAGGCGAGCCCGTTAACCCTCCTACAGGTGCGGCAGTAGCAGTTATCCCTGCAGCTCTCGCAGCAGCAGCAGTTGCTACAACAGGTATCGTTCTTAAGAAGAGAAGCAAGTAATCGCTTTTAAGTGATGAGATGCTTTAATTAAAGAGCATACAGCCCCTCCGCTTATGGCGGAGGGGCTTTTGTTTTAACCGCATTATCGGTTTTGAATTTCGTGGTATATAACTGAAGCCACAGCAAAAGCTGTGGCTTTCAGTTTGTAGAAAAAGCATTATATTTGATGTGCTTCTATTATTTCCTTTTAACATTTATCTATCGTGGCAAACTGCCGATAGTTCTTTTTGTCGGACAGCACTTCTCGGGTTCGCTATTCTGTTACGTTGCTACTATGTACGAGGGAAAGAGCCAAAGCAATTAGGAAAACAACTTCTAAGCAACTACAATCTCCACCATAGTTGGCTCGGCTTGACCGAGCAACAGAACCTCACCCTTTTTCGAGGGAAGGCATGGATATAGTGCTTTTCGAGGGATAGTGCGGTTTTGGAAGGGTTGATACAGGCGAGGGTTGGCGTGACAATCCCTCCGTCTTGACGGCAGAAAAGCTTGTAGTATAAAAAGGCGGATATACTGCAAGCAAACGCAATAAATCAACAGTTTGTGCCTTGCCGTCAATCCACCTCCCTTTGACAAGGGAGGCAAGTGTGATAGTGCTTTGGCGCAAATGGTCGTATTTCAAAACTATGCGTAGCAGGGACGCTTAACGCTACACGTCCGCAGGTTAGTACATATATCTCAGGTTAGTGGCGTTTTTTGAAAGGTAAATGTCAGTGCAGTTGTGCCGGTATACTCACGAAAATATTAATACCTTATCAGTATAGAAATTGTTTTAAGCGGTGTTGGCGATATATTTCATAATACTGCAAAAACTCAAGCAGCGCAACGGTGAAATGAGAGCGGCGGTTATTTTGAAAAGGACTAACCGAAACTTTTGGTTTCTCTTTTTAACGTTTATTACCGCCGGTAACGAAAGTCAGGCAAAGCTCAATCAAATAGAACGGCGAATTTGATGCGGCACATTGCCGCCCGACAGCTTATCTTCTAATCATTGCTTTGTTTATTCCCGACTGTTTTACTAACCTCAATAACGCACCAGCCTTTAAAAAGGTCGGAATTTGAAGCGGGTCACAGCCGACAGCTTGTCTGCTAATCATTGCTTTGTTTATTTCCGACCGTTTTGCTAACCTCAATAATGCACCAACCTTTAAAAAGGTCGGAATTTGATGCGGGTCACAGCCGACAGATTATCTGGCAATCATTGCTTTGTTTATTCCCGACCGTTTTACTAACCTCAATAACGCACCAACCTTTAAAAAGGTCGGAATTTGAAGCGGGTCACACCCGTTCGTTGTGGAAGGGTCTGCGTTTGTTTTCAAGAACAACCTTAACGATTGCAGAGTATATATCCTTTCGTGCATAGCTGCAATAGCCGTCTACTACCGAACGCTCCTCATCCTGTGTTACCGTTACTATTTTTACGGGAACAAGGTCAAGCACCTTTTCGGATATTATCCGCTTGCATTTTTCGCAGTGACAGGTGTTGAAGCGTCTTAACGCATCGTCAAGTATCTCGTCAATGATTATGCGGTTTATGTCTATCGTTATCTGTCCTGTGTGACGTGTTACGCTTTTAACCGTCTGCTGTGGCTCATCGTCCTCGGGGATATGGAGTATCGGGTTATGCTTTGTGTGAGATTTAGGAGCGGATGTGCCTCGCTTTGACTGCGTATAGTTACGCAGTTTGTCCTCTACGGTGCTTTCGGCAAGCGATTTCTTCTCTCTTTCCTGCTCGGCAGGCGGTAAGAACGGATTGACACCTGATGGTTTTGCGTTTATAAGATTCATTACCTGTCTTGTCTTGCTTGATTTATATTCTTCTGCCACAGGAGGCGCTCCTTTCGTAAATTACTGTTTCTTTGACGGTCTGCGGACAGGACGTTTGCTGTCCTTTCTCTGCGATTTTTTCATCGGTACACCGGTCACTTCGTTGATAAGACTGCGGTATTCTGCGGTCGCCTTGGAGCGTGGGGCATATTCCATTATGGAAATGCCGTGTGCAGGGGCTTCCGCAAGAGAAACGTTTGTGCTTATCCTTGAACTGAGTATCTTTGTGCCAAGCTGTTCGGCTATCATTCCGGCAAGCTCCTCAACTTCTTTTGTAAGCACAAGTCGGGGATTATATTTATTAAGCAATATGCCTGTAATCTCCAGATCCTTGTTGTAATATTTCTTTACGGCGAAAATCGTTTCTTTAAGCTGTGCTATTCCCTGCAGGCTGAGTATCTCGGCTATCATCGGAATAATCAGCTTGTCCGCCGCTGTATATGCGTTTATTGTGAGGATAGAAAGCGCAGGAGGGGTATCTATCATTATGTAATCATAATCGTCCATAACGTCCGACAGTGCCTCTCTGAGAAGGTACTCTCTGCCAACACCTGTAAGCTCAAGCTCACAGCCCGACAGCAGTATGTTTGCGGGAATTACATCGCAGTTATCCGTGCATTGTATTGCCTCTTTTACGGTGCAGTTTCCCTTGAATACATCGTACATAGTATAGCTTTCTTCTGCGTCAGCGCCAAGGCTGAAGCTGAGATTTCCCTGCGGATCGAGGTCTATTGCAAGAACGCTCTTACCGCTTTCGGTTAGTCCTCCGCAGAATGCGGCGCAGGTCGTGGTTTTGCCGACACCGCCCTTCTGATTTGTTATCGCTATAACAACTGCCATACAGTGTATCCTCTCTTTGCCTTATCGGGTTAAATTTTAGTTTTTCAAATTATTTACAGATAAAAGCAATCATACCCGCTGAAAAAGCGGGTATGAATATTTCTGATTACTTTAATTACAATGTGTGCTGAAGATCTTCCATCTCTGAATCTTCGGGCTGATAGATGTGGTAGTTTGCCTTACCGTTCTTCTTTACGAAGTACATAGCCTCGTCAGCGGCGGCTACTACCTTGTTGCTGTCATCGCCGTGTTCGGGGTAGAACGCTATACCGATACTTGCCTTTACGTTTATCGAAACGTTAGCAAGCTCGGAGTGGTAGCCCTCGTAAAGCTCATCTATAAGGTCAAGCGACAGGCTCTCTATCTCCTCGATCTGCTTGGGATCGGTGATACAAAGAACAAACTCGTCACCGCCGAAACGTCCGGCAAATCCGCTACCCTTTACACGCTGTTTGATACAGCCGGCAACATACTTGATAACCTCGTCACCTACGGAATGTCCGAAACGGTCGTTTATGAACTTGAAGTCGTCAACGTCTATAAAGAGTACCGCAACCTTTGAGTGTGCGCTACGCTCAATCTCGCTCTTAAGCTCACGCTCAAATGTGCTTCTGTTATAAAGCTGTGATAAGAAGTCGTAGCTTGCACGCTCGGAAAGCTGAAGCTCAAGCTTCTTTTCGCTGTCTATGTCGGTTACGACACCGATAACACGGAGCGGTTCGCCAAGACGGTCGGTAACGCAGAGCGCACGGATAGAGAACCATAACAGGCTTCCGTTTTTTGTGGTCATCTGATACTCGCCGCTGTGACCTGTTCTGTTCTTGAGCAGTGTGCTTATATCACGCTTATAGATTTCGGCATAATCCTCCGTCATTATCTTATCAAGGAACTTACCGTTTGCAAGCTGAGCTTCTGACGGGTCTATGTCGAACTTCTCCTTGAAGTTATCCGAAACGTACATTGTTTCCTTGTGGAAATCCCACTCGAACAGCATATTGTCCGAAATGTCCGAAATCGTTCTGTGAAGCTCCTCAGACATACTTACGTCATCGAGCATATTGTTGAACAGCTCGGAAATATCCTTGAACTCATTGTGTGTCTTTATATCAAGACGCTTGTCACGGTCGCCCTCCTGTATCTCACGGGCAACCTTTACCATCTCGTTCATCGGGTTTACGATAGACTTTGTGATAAGAATACCGAGAAGTGCGCATATAACAGCAAGAGCCACCATAACACCGAGCGATATTGCGAGCGGAACTGTAATCTGCGACATTGCCATATTTGCAGGGTAAACGCTTACCCACTTCCAGTTTGACGTGGACGCACCTGTGAAATAATTGTAGCAGCCGAGCTTACCGCCTGCGTTATAGTCAACGTTATTTTCAGCCGATGTGGGCTTAGTTGTGGACTTCATAACATCTATTATTCCGCTGTCGGAAATATCATCTATCTTCTGTACGGCGGTACCCTCGTAATTCAGCACGCATCCTGTGCCGTCGGTTACGGAAAGATAGCCCTTGCCTTCGCCGTATGACGACTTAGACAGTATTTCGCTTATCTTTGAAAGGTCTATAATCTCTATGGCGAATCCGTCGATATTATTAAGGCCGTCCGCATCTATGCTCTTTGCAACGTAGAACACGCTTGTTTCGTAGTCCTCGTTGTTCATATAGATCTTTGAAATCTTTGTCGAGCCTTCGGAATAGCCCTCAAGCTCCTCGAAGCCGAAGAAGCTCTCCTTCATGCCCTGTATATCCTCATATTCGTAAACGATATTGCCGGAGGAGTCGGTTATCACAAGGTTCTTGAAGCCGCTGTTTCTGTCGGCGATATTCTCGGCAATGAGCGAAAGCATTGACTTTGCGTCATCGCCCTGACCGCTCTGTGCAAGCGTTCCTGCAGGCCTGCTTAATGAAAGATAAGCAACATCGGATATACACTCGTTTATGTACTGATTGATTATCTCCTGCTGAGCCGCACCTGCCGCTCTTGCAAACTGGCTTACCGAATTTGCGGCAAAGCCCGTCATACTGAAATATCCCACTATGCCGACTATCAGCATCGGTATTACGGCGAAAGCCGTAGTGAGTATGCGTAAAGTCGTTTTGATCTTTAATGACTGCATTTTATAAAACCTCCGAAACCCTTAAATTCAATATCAATCAACCGTTTCACATTTTTATGTTAAATTCTGTCAAAACATATCACGTTTTTCACGTTCCTTCTGCAGCATTTCAAACTGCAGCTTGTAGATATATCTTGAAATAGTTTCTTCCTGCGAATGAGAAACACCGATAAAGCGGCATCCGTAGCCTGTATCGGTTTCCTGCGAATCTATCGCCTGTTCTCTCAGCACCTCCGCATTAAGTTCAAGGCGTGAGCCGGACAGATTGATTATCATCAGCAATTTGTCGCCTTTAGCGAAATGCCTGCGTGTGTCTGTGCAGATGAAAAATACTCCGCCGACGTTTATATCCTTGATGTATATTTCGGCAGGCGGATCAAGCGGGGTGGGCTTGTCGTCGCCCTCCTGCATTCTGAGCGTTATAAACGCTCTTTCATTCGTTTTTATCTTGAAATATCTTCTGCGCTCTTCAAGAAGCTCCGCCTTGTCGGGTCTTAATATCACATTAAGCTGGCGGTCGGTCGATACGGATACGTTCGTCTTGTATCTGTAGCGGTCGCCGTCACGCATACGGGCAATGACGTAAACATACTGAGATGTGTCGATCTCGGGCATTCTCTTGCCCTTTATCATCAGCATATTGTCGATAATATTATCGTTAAGGTCATACATTATCGGAAAGTCGAAGTTGCTCTCGGTGTACATCAGCCGCTCACCGTCAAGCGAGGTTATCTCAAAAGAAGTAAAGTCTTCTTTCTTATAGCTCAAAAAGCACAACTCCCCTTTCCTTAAGACACGGGGAAAAGGCATTACAGCCGCACCCAACACGCCTATATTATCATTTATCATTAAGTATACAATAAATTGAACAATAAATCAAGCAGAATCGGCAGTTTTTTAGTCGGTTTTTAAAAATTCTGCGAATTGTTTAAAAAGTACAGCTTGTTTTTATACAAATTAATTAAGAAAAGTTCGTTGACTTTTGTAAGGCGGCTATAATATAATTAGTATAAGCAGAAGTTTGTCATAAGGGAGGTGCGGTAGCGGAATGTTGTTCCGCAGGGTCTATGCAGAATTTTTTTCACGCCGACACATCGAAAGCACGCACTGTCTGCCAGAAAGCAAGCGTAGCTGTCGGAGCGGTGCTTGCGCTCCCGGCACTTCTGAGCCTTATGTCGCTGATAATACAGACAAGAATGTGGCGGACGGAGGGGTTTCTCGCCGCAGGACTTGCTGTTCCTGCGATATGCGTCGCCGTGTGGCTTGCGTTCACCTTTCTTTTGTTCTTTATATGCGAAACACGGTCAAGACGTATAAAACGATGCACCTACTTCGAGATACAGAAATCCGCCGCCATTCTCAGCAGGTACGGCGGAAAAATATCGGCGGACACGGGCGGGATACAACGCAGGCTGTATATAATACCGTATGACGAGATGAAGCTGTCTGTGAAAAAAGGCAGGCTTGTCTTTACGGGGAAAATCAGGTGCTACGAGGGCGATTCTGACCGTCTGGGATACCACATAAGACAAGGTAAGCCTGAATTTGACAGCTGGTGGCTTAATGAAAACGGCTTCAGGGAAATATCCTCGCTGACGCTTCCGCTGTGCTTTCCGAAGCAGAAAACGATTTTCAGACACTGCTCGCTCGCTCAGAAGCGGTATCTGCTAAGGTGCGAGAAAAAGAAAGCCGCCGAAACAAAGCCCGTTTCAAGACCGAAAACAAGAATGGTCTACAGACAGGCAAGGAAAAGAACGTTTACCGAGCTTCCCACATTCGACAGGAAGTGGTAGCTTATACGATTGTGCAGTCTGACTAAAAAATACAGCCGTTGCATATTGTCAGTCACCGCTTTTAGAGAATCGTACAAAAATCAACAGATTTTTCCTATCAGCCTTGCAAAACGGTAAAAAATGTTGTATAATATACAATTGAGTTGTTAGAACTGTAACTCGAAATTTGTTAAAATCGCACCAAAAACCATATAATGTTAACATAACTTAAGGTGGTTTTCTACATATTGTAACTTTGTTACACCGAAATACAAAATACGGAAATCGTTCATCGTATTAACCGTTTATGACACGGGGAACATTTCCTGAGAAGGACTGGCTTGAAAAGGAGGATATATGGCACTTTTCAACACAAACGCTTTTCGCATTACCGAACAGGGTCTGTCTGTTCTGTGGCAGAAGCAACAGATAATCGCACAGAATATAGCAAACCAGGATACGCCCGGATATAACTGCAAGTATCTTGATTTTTACGCTGTACTCAAGGACAGGATGGAAAGCACAAGCGTTGTGGGAGGTAAGGCGAAGGAAGGCTCAAAGCAGGTCGAGCTTGCTACCAGAGTGTACGAGGACACTGCGACCAACACTCAGCCGGACGGCAACAACGTAGACGTTGATTCGCAGTCAAACGAGCTTGCGAAGGTACAGCTTCACTATCAGGCTCTCAAGAACCAGATGAACGGAGAGTTCACCAGACTACGTTCGGCAATGAAAACGTAATTTTAGGCAATACCGCACAATTAACGGCTATCGCCTTAAAGCAGACGCTTTAAAATAATGGATTATATACAGTGAAACGGATTTCAACGCTTTTTTGACATACAGAAAGGAGTTTTTTGCATGGCATTTTTAAGCTCGCTTAATATAGCCGCATCAGGCATGGCAGCGGAAAGGCTGCGTCTTGATGTAATTTCGCAGAATGTTGCGAACGCAAAAACCACCAGAACGGAGGACGGTACGCCGTACAGAAGGCAGGTCGTACTGTTCAGCGAAAACAAGGGTTTCAACTCTGTGCTTGAGGAAACTATAGCAAAGAGGAAAGAAAAAATAGCAGGGGGAGTGCCTGCGAATACTGTTTCTGCGACTAAAAACAAGGGCGTTCTTGTTACCGAGATAGTCGAGGACGAAACACCGCTCACACCGGTCTATGACCCGACACATCCCGACGCAGACGAGAACGGCTATTACTATCTGCCGAACGTTGACGTGGCGGAAGAGGAAATGGACGCTATGGCGGCTACACGTTCGTATGAAGCCAACCTTGCTGTGCTGAACGCTGTGAAATCAATGGCGCAGACAGCACTCAGCATAGGAAACAACTAACGATACCCGAAAGGAACTGATATAAATGTTTATAGTACCGCTTACAAGCAGTATCACCCCTATGGAAACGATGAGTCAGAAAAAGCAGATCGAAAGCACAGATGACGGCGAAGCAACGTTCTTTGATGTTTTTGAGTCGCTTGTAAAGAACGTCAAGGAAACCGATGCACAGGTACAGAAGGATTCGATAGACCTTATGCTCGGCGACGTGGACGATCTTGCACAGATACAGGTAAATCTCGAAAAGGCGGCTACCGCTGTGGATCTGCTTGTTACTGTCAAGAACAAGGCTGTTGACGCATACAACGAGATAATGCGTATGACCGTCTGATCAATACTGATCTACACTTCAAGGGAAGGATACATATATAGATGAAGGATAAGCTCTCCGCTTTCTGGAGCGGATTCAAAGATAAATGGAGCTCGCTTGCGAAAAATCTGCGGATATTCATAATAACTGCAGTATCGGTAGTAATAGTTGCCGCAATAGTGCTTGCGATAGTGCTTAATCAGAAGGGATATACGGCTATTTATACCGGACTTGACAGTGAGGAAAGCTCGCAGGTCGTTTCGGCTATAAACGAGCTTGGAATAACGGACGTAAAAATGGGTACGGACGGCAGTATCTCTGTACCGAGCGACCAGGCGGACAATGTAAGAATGCAGCTCAGCATACAGGGATACCCCAAGTCAACGTTCAACTTTGACGTATGGAACAGCGGCATAGGTATATGGTCGACCGACACCGAAAAGAAGGTGCTTCAGATACAGCAGTTACAGACGCATCTTATGAAAGCCATCAACACCATAAGTGCGGTCAAGAACTCTTATGTTATAATCACTATGCCGGAGAACAGCAATTATGTTATCTCCACGGACAGCGAAGAACCGAGAGTCAGCGTAAAGCTCGATCTGAAAAACGGCGCACAGCTTACGAGCGATCAGGTTGAAGGTATCTATGCACTGGTGCTGAACTCTTTGCCGGGTCTTGAGCGTGAAAACATATCAATACTCGACTCGGACGGCAAGCTGCTCAGCGGTGAGAACACGACCGTTGAGGAGGACGTGCTGTACCAGTCAAGGCTGAACTTCCAGGAGCAGATGCAAAGCCTGCTCAAGAGCCAGCTCAACGACACGCTGAAAAAGCTGTACAAGGACTACACGATAAACGTAAACGTAAAACTCAATTACGATAACTCAAAGTCGGAATATACCATCTACACTCCGTCTGTAGCAGAGGACGGTACATCGGGCGGTATGATAGAAAGCTCAACAAAGAACGAGGGCTGGGGCGGAATAGGCTCGCTGTCGGGCGTTGTTGGCACAACAAGCAACAGCGACATTTCACCGAACTATCCGACTATCAAGGGCGACGGCGATAACCAATATTACTATCAGAACAGTATTACCGTAAAGCGTCTTGTAAACACCGAGATAAGACAGCTCGAAAAGAACGGCTATTCGGTAGATAAAATAACGGCGGCTGTAACGGTAGATCAGATCAATATGCTTGAAGCGGACAAGGAACAGCTCCGTGAAGTAATTGCGTTTGCTATCGGCGCAGACGTTGCAAATGTTACGGTTGCAAACTACCCGTTTGTTATAAACGGCAACAACGGCACTAACGGCAACGGCAATACGATAAACAGAGGCGGAAGCGTTGACTGGACGGTTTATATCATACTCCTGCTCGGACTTCTTGTGCTTGCACTGCTTATCGTAGCTATCCTTACAAGCAACGCAAAGAAGAAGAAACGTGCAAAAGCAAGAGCCAAGGCGGCCGCCGCACAGGCAGCGGCGGCACAGGCGGCGCAGGAATCAGCCGCTCTCAGCTTTGAGCCTCAGCCTCAGCCGGACGAAGAATTCAACATACAGCACCTTGACGACTATGACGACGAGTCAAAGAGTGCGGTTCTCAAGAAGGAAATCAAGGATTTCTCACGCACAAATCCCGATGTCGTTGCTCAGCTCATACGTTCTATGATGAAAAACGGCGAATGATATTGACAGCATAAAGGAAGGATATATATGGAGGCACTCACCAGCGCACAAAAGGCGGCGATAATCATAAGCTCTATCGGTACGGAAAATGCGTCCGAGGTATTCAAGCACTTCTCCGACGAGGAGGTAGAGCAGATCACGCTTGAAATAGCAAGAATGAACTACTACCCTATGGAAGTGGTGGACAGCGTTCTTAACGAGTTCTATGAGCTTTGCCTTACCCAGAAGGTAATATCCGAGGGTGGTGTGGAGTATGCCCGTGACATACTTGAAAAGGCATTCGGTCCGCAGACGGCACAGGCGCTGTTTGAAAAGATAACAAAGCAGTTCCAGACAAAAGCGTTTGCATTTGTCCGCAAGGCAGACTATAAAAACCTGCTTGCAATGGTACAAAACGAGCATCCGCAGACAATAGCACTGATACTTTCTTACGCAAGGAGCGATCAGGCATCGGCAATTTTAAGCGAACTGCCCAAGAAAACAAGGATAGATGTAGTCGAGCGTATGGCTAAGATGGACAGGGCATCGCCCGATGTCGTAAAGTCTATAGAGCGCACGCTTGAAAAGAAGTTTGACAATCTTGTTACCGCCGACACCACAGAGGTCGGAGGTATAGACTATGTTGCGGAGGTCATGAACAACGTAGACCGTGCAACAGAAAAATACATATTCGACGAGCTGACGCTGAGAGATCCGAAGCTGGCAGACGATATACGCTCAAAGATGTTCGTATTCGAGGATATAGTAACTCTCGACAATATGGCTATACAGGCGTTTATACCGGAGGTCGATTCAAAGGATCTTGCGGTTGCTATCAAGGGCTCTACTCCCGAGGTCGCAGAGTGCATCTATGCAAATATGTCTACCCGTATGCGTGAAAGTGTACAGACAGACGTTGAGTATCTTCACAATGTCCGTATGCGTGATGTTGAGGAGGCTCAGCAGAGAATCGTATCCATCATACGCAGACTTGAGGACGAGGGTACTCTCGTTATCTCAAAGGGCGGCAAGGAAGACGAAATCATCGCATAATACGAAAGCGAGGAATATATTTTGGCAGGCGTATTCAAGGCGGGTCGTGGCGGTTATTATACCGTACAGCCTACAACAGATACAGTTGTTATCGACAACTCAATAAAGGTTAAGCCTGTCGCACCGCAAGCTCCCTTGCAGGAAACAGTGACGGCCGACACCGCAGAAAATACGGCGGTCGCCGATGAAGCATCGGCAAAGCACAGGCAGGAGCTTGAGCAGGAAAAAGAGAAGATAACAAGCTATTATCGTGAGCAGGGTGAAAAGGCACTTGCCGATGCCCGTGAAAAAGCACAGAGAATACTCAGCGAAACCGAACAGCAGGCGCAGGATTATGCCGCACAAGCAAAGGCACAGGCTGAGGCAATCTTTGAAAAAAGCAGGTCGGACGGCTTTGCAAAGGGTCACGAGGACGGATATGCCGCAGGGCTTGACAAATGCCGTGATATGCTGTCGGAGCTGAAAAGGCTCAGCGAGCAGATGGTAAGCGACAAGGCGGAGCTTTTTGACAGCTACGAGGTCGAGATATTCGACACGGTAATGGAGATAGTAAACCGCATAACGCTGAACTCTCTCGGTCAGAAGGACAAGGCGGTCGTCAAGAAAACGATAAAGGAAGCGGGAAAGAGCTTCCGTGGCAGTGAATATGTAAAGCTGACCTTATCAAAGACCGATGTCAGCGAGGAGATGGCGGCTGATACCGACTATTTCAAGAAACTGTTCACAAATGTAAAGAACGTGGAGGTAGAGGTGCTTAAAGACGCACCGAGCGGTACTGTTATAATTGACAACGGCAGTGAAATTACCGACGCCGGAATACAGACACAGCTCAAGATGATAGAGGAGCTGGGCAGAGGAAAGTACCGCAGAGCGCCGTCGAGGAAAAAAGCCGGGAAGCAGGAGGAACCTGCGGCACAGGCAGAAACCGACAATGACGGCGGCGAAGAACAAAGCGAATAACTCCCTTATTTGAAAGGACTTTAACATGGATCTCGGCGGATTTCTGACAGAACTCAGAACTACCGATACATATAAGTATCTGGGTAAAATTGAAAAGATAGTCGGAATGACGATCGAGGCGAGCGGACCGCTGTGCAGTATAGGCGATGTGTGCCGTATCTACACAAAGGATATGAAGTCGCATATCCCTGCCGAAGTGGTGGGATTCAACGAGCATAAGGTACTGCTTATGCCGTATACCGACCTTGAGGGCATAGGGCCCGGCAGTATAGTTGACAACACAGGCGACAAGCTGAATGTAAGAGCCGGCGACAAGCTGATAGGAAGAATAATCGACGCACTGGGAAATCCGCTTGACGACGGAGAGCCGATTGAATATACAGACACCGTGCCTATAGCGGGCATTCCTGTAAATCCGCTCACCAGACCGAAGATACATGAGCCTATAGAGCTTGGCGTAAAGGCAATCGACGGACTTCTCACAATGGGCAAGGGGCAGAGAATGGGTATCTTTGCAGGCTCTGGTGTAGGTAAGTCAACGCTTATGGGTATGATCGCACGAAAGGTAAAGGCCGATCTCAACGTTATAGCGCTTGTAGGCGAGCGTGGCAGAGAGGTAAGAGAATTTATAGAAAACGACCTCGGAGAAGAAGGTATGGCAAGGTCGGTCGTTGTTGTCGCAACATCGGATCAGCCTGCGATGATGAGAAATAAATGTCCTATGACGGCTACGGCTATAGCAGAGTATTTCTGCTCACAGGGCAAGGACGTACTGCTGATGATGGATAATCTTACACGTTTTGCTATGGCACAGCGTGAGATAGGTCTTTCGACAGGCGAACCTCCCGTTGCAAGAGGCTATACCCCGTCAATATACGCCGCAATGCCGAAGCTGCTCGAAAGGGCGGGAAACTTCGAAAAGGGCAGTATAACGGGAATTTATGCTGTGCTTGTTGAGGGTGACGATACAAACGAGCCTATATCGGATACCGTAAGAGGTATAATTGACGGACATATAGTGCTGAGCCGTAAGATAGCGGCGCAGAACCATTATCCTGCCATTGACATACTGCCGAGCATCTCACGTCTTATGTCGGCAATTGCAGACCCGGAGCATAATAAAGCGGCAGGAAAGCTGAGAAATCTGCTTGCGCTTTACAACAACAACGCAGACCTTATCTCGATAGGAGCGTACAAGAAGGGTACAAACCCGGCTCTTGACGAGGCGATAAAGAAGATAGACAAGATAAACGATTTTCTGATGCAGGGAATGTATGAATCGTTCTCGATGGAGGATACCATAAAGCTGTTAAAGGCGGCGGTTTCCTGATATTAATGCGATATGAAGAAGTTTAATTTTACATTGCAGTCGCTGAAAAAGTACAACGATCAGGTGCTTGACAGCGAGAAATCAATACTCGGCAGACTAAGGGCGGAGCTTGCGGAAATGCAAAGCGAGCTTGACGCAAAGGTGGCTGAGTACGAACAGAGCATAGACAAGCTGAACGAGCTTGTGCGGGGCGGCACTACCGCTATGAGATTATCACTGCACAAGAAATATGTTTCCTCTTTGCAACAGGACATATATCGCATAAAGGGGCTTATGGCGCATAAGCGTGAGGAAATTGAAACTCAGCTTCAGAAGGTCATAGACGCTACAAAAGAGGTTTCGAAGCTTGAAAAGCTGGAGGAAAAACAGCTTGAAGAGTACAGATACGCCTCTCAGAAGGAGCAGGAGCAGATCATAGAGGAATTTGTGACAAACGGCTCTTCAAACGGAGGTAATACACCGTAAATTGTTGACATATAGTTCGAAATGTGTTACAATACAAGGTGGAAAGCTGTGCAATTTTCATAAATTTTAACGGCTTAAACCCGTTAAATATATAAAAGTTGTTAAAAAGCATATATTGTTTTTGACAATGAATAGCGCTGAAAGGGGGTGAGATATGATGAATGGGACAGCAGTATTGCCTGCCGTTGTTACAACGTTTGCAGGCAATGCCGCCACAATCTCGGCAGGTAGCGTACAAAACGGCTCAGCAAACGGTACTGCCGGAGGTTTCTCCGATACGCTCGGTGCTATGGTAACAAGCGGTCAGCAGTGCAATATGAACTCGGCTGTGCGAATGAATGCCGATAATAAGGCTGTTATGAACGGCGAGATATTAAGCGGGCTGAACGAGCTTGAGCAGAATGCAAAAGAACTGAAGGAACTGCTTAAAACAGCCGAGCTTGCAGGATATTTGCAAGGCGGTACGATGCAGTTTTACGCCGATGTAATGCAGACGGACAACAGCGAGCTTATGCAGATCATGAACGGTCTTGAGGTCAGCAGTCCGATAGGCGATGTGTTATCAGAAGAAGGTGCTTTCAGCGGAATTTCAGACGGGAATGACGTTAATACGGCTCTCGGTTTACAAAACGGAGAGATTTCCGCCGCAAATGATTTTACGAGTGAAATTCAGATGAATAACAGTGACTCTGCGGATACTGTAAACCAAACGAACGTCAAAGCGGAAATCGCTTCAGACAGCATTGCCGGCGAAAATGCTGTGGCTGCAACGGCTGACAAGTCAGACGCTTTTGCAAGCGTGGCTGTCGGAAATGCCGAAAAGTCTTCAGATGCGGATAATATACGTTCAAAGGCAGATACGACTTTTACCGAAAAGACTGATTTTGTCGATAAGATGGGCTTTATCGGAAAAACAGGCAGGCAGGAAACATCCGGTGTAAAAGCAGATAGTCCTGAGGTTGTTAAGGCTGAATTTAAGGTAACGTCATACGAAAAATACGGTGACAACAGCGTAAAGCAGGATATACAGACGCAGGAGGACAATGCTCCGAGAATGGCATTTGCCAAGAGGAACGTCGAAAGCAAGAGCGATGAACTGAGGGCGATAGTTAAAGGAAACGAGGTCACAAGATCTGACAGCGACCTTGAAACCGAGCAGAAGGTTACCGACAAGAATGCGGTAAGCGATATGCTTGCAAAGGGCAGCGATGTATTTGCAAGAACAGAAAGCCGTTATGACGAAAACGGGCAGGAACTCCGCACTCTCAGAGTACCGATAAGCGATATGGCTGAGTTTGTGAGCGAACACACACCTAAGGCAAACGGCAAAAGCACGCTTACAGTTGTGCTTACACCCGAAACACTGGGCAAAATCACAGTTCGTATGGCAAATGAGGGCGGAAAGCTCACAGTCGAGATACTGACGGAAACTCAGGCGGCGAAGGAACTTTTACAGGCAAAGTCACAGCAGCTTGCGTATGCACTGAAGAATGACGATGTGGAGCTTACCTCGTACAAGGTGGAAACCTCGCAGGCGGAACTTTTCCAGAGAGATTTTGACGGTAGCAGTAAGAACCCTTACAGACAGCAGTCGCACGGTCAGCAGAAGAATGACACGGATGACTTTGAGGAGCTGTTGGGGGAGATTCAGACGATGGACTGATTTTTTATCGGTCGGACTGACATGAAAGGATAACAGATGGCAGACATTTCAAGTCTTCAGAGTGTACAGTCAAATCACGAAAAGTATAAGGACCTTTTCAAGAATTCGGGCAAGAACGATACGATAAGCACAGATACGTTCTTCAGTCTGCTTATGGCGGAAATGAGCAACCAGGATCCGCTTGAGCCTACGTCCAATACCGAGTTCGTGTCGCAGATGGCACAGTTCACGGCATTACAGGCACAGCAGGACAATCTGAAGTACAGTATGTCAAACTATGCGGCAGGTCTTGTAGGAAAGACGCTTACAATGAATGCGCAGAGCGACGACGGAACGCTTTTATCGGGCGTATGCACCGGAGTGAACATCAGCGGAAGCGATGTTAAGGTAGTAGTTGACGGCAAGCAGTATGATTTATCGGCGGTAAAGGCGATAAGCGATACGGTAAGCAAGGGTACGTTACATACGATGACCGAGGCACTGGGATATGTGGGCAAGGAAGTAACGGTAAAGGTACTCGGTGACGACGGCAAATTCTACTATGCAAAGGGCAAGGTCGAGTCGGCAGAAATGCAGGACGGCGACGCAAAGATAGTGATAGACAATTATCTCTACTCTATTGACGAGATAGTACACGTCAGCGAGAGTACGGGAAGTACGGCTGACAAGAACACGGAAGCTCCGGCAGGAAGCGCCGGGGGCAACAAGTAAATAAAAAGGCGGCAGTGTTATGTTGATAAATGAACTCAAGCTGCGGAATCTGCAGATTTCGACAGGCAACGTTAACACCGCAAAAGCAGGGAATGCTGAAAAGGCCGCACAACAGTCGGGAGGAACATTTGCGCAGGCTCTGCAAAGCGAGCTTGATGCGAGAAACTCGGCGGTAGGCTTTTCGAAACACGCAATGAAGCGTATAGAAAGCAGAAATATCGAGATACTTGACTCGGATATGCTGCAAAGACTTAATGACGGCATTGAGATAGCCGCAGAAAAGGGCAGTAACGAAACACTGGTACTCGTAGACAGGACTGCTTTTGTGGTAAGTGTGAAAAACCGCACGGTAATCACAACTATGTCACAGGAAGATTTAAAAGGAAATATTTTTACGAACATCGACTCGACCGTAATTATGTAATACCGGACCGAAAGGAAGTATTCCTTACCCCGAATGACAGACGGGTAAGAACGGTCGGCACGATGGAGAAAGGAACAGATCATGGTTAGATCTTTATTCTCGGGCGTGTCAGGATTAAAGACACATCAGCAGAAGATGGACGTTATAGGTAACAACATTGCAAACGTCAACACTACAGGCTTCAAGACAAGTGTAACTACCTTCCAGGAGGTATATTACCAGACTAAGAAGAACGGCTCGGCAGGTTCTAACCTCCAGGGTGGTGTAAATCCCTCTCAGGTAGGTTACGGCACTAAGCTGGGCGCTATCGGACAGGTAATGGGACAGTCGGGCTTCACATATTCTGACAGCGTTTATGACTGTGCTTTATCGGGCGACGGATTTTTTCAGGTAATGGACGAAGCCGGCAACATCTTCTACTCAAGAGCAGGCGTTTTCAACGTTGATAACGCAGGAAACCTCGTAGACTCAAACGGTAATATGGTACTCGGCGTAAGCGGTGACGCAACAGGCGTTGACGCATCTTCAAACAGAATTACATTCGTAGTTCCCGAAGTTCTCGACAACGAAGCCAGCTACTCAAAGACAATTACATACAAGGGCGGTACATATCCTCTTACAGTATCGGCAGATACAGCGACACCTGACGGCAACATATCTGTAGGATTTACCGTAGGTGAGAGCGATTACGCTTATATGAGCGGAAACAAGCTCGTTGTACAGCTGAACGAAAAGAATGATTATACAAACCTCAACGATCTTGAGGACGCTGTGACCCGTGCTTGTGAAAACGGCGGTGTAAGCATCGAGGGCGTACTTCCGCTCCACTTTGAGCTTGATACGGTGCCTCCTGCGGCAGATATTCCTGCAACGACAGCTACAAACACAATGAAGCTGGACGACGGAACAACAAAGGCTTCTCTTACATTTACGACAGTAAACGCAGGAGAATACGCAAACAACTACACGATAAATTTAAGATATTCAAAGAATGCCGCAGACACAACGGCAAAGTGGTCGGACAACGGTCTTACGATAAGCGTTTGCCCCGGTGCTACGGTAGCCGACATACAGGCGGCTGTAGACAAGGCGGCAGGCAGTAACGAAAAGTATCAGCTTAAGGTTACAAGTACGGACTGGGACGCTGCAAACGGCGCACTTGAAACGCTTCTTGCCACAGACGGCAAGGTAGGTCTTGCAGGCGGCTCGAACAACTTCTTCTCTGATATGGTCCAGCTTTTGGGCAATATCAAGATGACAGACGGACGTGTTGCGGCTACGCAGACGGTAAAGGATCTTGACAGCGTATATATCAACGAGGACGGCACTATTTACGGTGTACACAGCGTACACGGTATCATAATGCTCGGCAGAATTGATATTGTTACATTTGATAACCCCAACGGTCTTGAGCAGGTGGGAAGCTCCTACTGGAGAGAAACTCTTTCATCGGGTCAGCCTCAGGTAAACATTGCAGGCGAAAACGGTTCTGCTTCTGTAGTATCGGGTGCGCTCGAAATGTCTAACGTTGACTTGTCGCAGGAATTCTCCGATATGATCATCACGCAGAGAGGCTTCCAGGCAAACTCAAGAATCATCACCACTTCGGACACGATGCTCGAAGAAATAGTAAACCTCAAGCGCTAATGCCCGTGGGGCATAGCAAATTCCGCCGTTCTAAAGGTTTGACAGCGGCGTAACTTTCGTTATCGGCGGGGCGGCAATGTGACGTTGCGGCTGTGAGCCGCAGCAAATTCCGCCTTTGCGGCTGTGAGCCGCAGCAAATTCCGCCTTTGAAAATGTTGCGGTTTGGCGACGGATAGCGAAACGGCGGGCGGCTGTGAGCCGCAGCAAATTCCGCCGTTCTAAAGGTTTGATGTCAGCGTAACTTTCGTTATCGGCGGGGTTTCCGTTGTTGATGTAATTTACGACTTTGGTTTCACCGCAAAACTATAATAAAAATTAATATCATAAAAAATTTTTTGTAGGGGAGGGGCTCGCCCCTCCCGATAAGGAATTTCTTTTTCAAAATGATATTAAAAATGTATAGCGAATTTTGCAAGAGTGGTAGTGCTAAGCTAAGGTTGTGCTACTTTTGCAAGGTTTATAAAGCCGGTAAGGTTTGATGCAACGGGAGGGGCGAGCCCCTCCCCTACGAAAAGCAGGTAATGTTAGTGCAAAGTTTTTTGACAAGCAAAGCTAACAGAGCGTTCATCAAAAGCCAAGAGTTTGGCGGAAATTGCAGGTTTCTGCGATATAAATTCAAGCTTATAAGGGCAGGCGGAGCGTCAGCTCCGCCGGAATGCCCGTTATATTATGCCTGAACGGTTATGATAAACGGCTGTATCTGCATATTCATACAGACGGAATCAATTACAGTGCGGACAATACCGCAAAGGAAGGAAATATATGATAATACTTACAAAGCTCAACGGGGAAAAGTTTATGCTTAATCCCGATCTTATCGAAATAGTAACGGAAAATCCCGACACGGTAATTACCACGAGTACGGGTCATTCATACATAGTTGAGCAGTCGATGAACGAGATACTTTCTCTCATCAAGGAATACAGGCTGTCTGTAAGACGTCAGCGTCTTGAGAGAAGCATATAAATTGTGAATATTACAGCCGTTGGCTGTGCTATATAAACCCTTACAGGAGGAAATTGTTTTGAATATTACGATCATCATAGGCTGGGTGGTATCATTCGGTCTGGTTACATTCGGTATATTTAACGGCGGTCAGCTTGACTGGTTCATAGATGTACCCTCGCTTGCTATCACAGTCGGAGGTACTATAGGCTGTCTTTTCGCCTCGTTCCCGCTCTCATACCTTAAAAATCTGCCGAAATATCTGAAGCTGGCATTGTTCCCTAAAAAATTCAATCCGCAAAGCTACATAGAACAGATAGTTGAATTTGCAAAGATTGCCAGAACAAAAGGTCTTATCTCGCTTGAAGACAGTGCGAACAAGTGTGAGGATCCGTTCCTCAAGGAAAGCCTTATGCTGATAGTAGACGCAAACGACCTTGATAAAGTAAAAAGTATGCTTGACGACGCAATAGACTTTATGTGTGAGCGTCACGAAAGAGGCAGACTTTTCTTTGAAAAAGGTATGTCTGTATTCCCCGCATTCGGAATGCTGGGTACTCTTGTCGGCCTTGTAAATATGCTTAAGGGTATGGGTGCAGACTCAAGCAACCTGTCAAGCGGTATGGCGATTGCGCTTATCACGACCTTCTACGGCTCGCTGTTCTCAAACGTATTGTTTGCGCCGATCGCATCATCGCTGAAGAACAGTCACGAGCAGGAGCTTCTTTGTATGCAGATAATAGAGGAAGGCGTGCTGTCGATTGCGGCAGGCTCAAACCCCAGACTTATTCAGGAAAAACTCGAATTTATGCTTGCACAGACTGATATAAAGAAGAAGGGCAGCAAGTAACAATATCCGCCTGTTTCCGACAGGACGGGAAATACGGCTGAAGCAAAAGGAATTTAGTATTGAAATAATCGCTGAAATGTGATACAATATATTGGTTAAGCGTCAGAAGAAAGGCGGTGGAGAAAAATGGCGAAAAGAAGAGCCGAAAGCGGCGAAGAAAAGGGTAACTGGCTTGATACCTATGCTGATATGGTTACGCTTCTGTTGTGCTTTTTCGTATTGCTGTACTCTGCATCATCGGTAGACGAAACGAAATGGCAGTACATATATCAATCCTTTACGTCAAGCGGAAGCTATATAAACCCCTTCGTAATGGACGAACAGCCGAAGAATAACGCTGCCGATACAAACGGTAATGCCGAAGCTCCTCCGAACACTCAGAACGGCGGTACTACAAGCGAACAGACAGAGGGTCTTCCCTCCGACTTCAATCAGCTTTACAGCTTCTTAAAGACAACAACGGATAAAAACGATCTTGGTCAGTATGTGTATATTGAGCAGACACCGACAAGAATCTTTATCCGGTTCAACAATACGATAATGTTTGACGGCAACAGTGCGGTGCTGAAGGAAGAAGGCAAGCAGGTACTCAACAAGTTCATGCCCGGTATAAAGGCGGTCAACAAGTATATAAAATCCTGCTCGGTTTCGGGTCATACCGCAAAGGCGGTATCGGATGTCAACGACTGGGATCTGTCGGCGGCAAGAGCGTCAAGCGTTGTAAAATATATGGACTACAACCGCTGTGTTGACAGCGAGAAGTTCACTGTAGAGGGAAAAGCGTGCTATACGCCTATTGCCGACAACTCAACGGCTGAAGGCAGAGCGGCGAACAGACGTGTAGAGATTATGATAGTGAGAGCGCAGCTTGACACTACCTCACAGGCTGTCATAGACGATATTCTGAAATACGAATACAGGCTGAACGGTGCGAACACAGATCCTTATGAACGCAACAACAGCAACAGCTCGGACGTCAACAGTGACGTTGTAAACGAAATAATCGACAATATGGAAAGCAAGTATGACAGCAACCCGGGCGACGGCAACAACAGCACAAACGCCGCAGGACCGAAATATGAGCCGTCATATACGGGCATTCCTACAGATATACTGACATCGGCACCGACCGAAACGTCAAAATAAGAGAAAACAGAAAGGGGGGCGAATTTTTGGCTGATACCCTTACGCAAGAACAAATAGACGCAATGCTGTCAAGCGTACTTTCTGGCGGAGATACCGCATCACTTGACACGCACGAAGAAAAGGAAGAAATCAAGGAGTATGACTTCCGTACTCCGAAGAAGTTCACTAAGGAACAGATAAAGATACTTGAGAGGATATTCGAGAATTATTCAAGGCATCTTTCATCTTACATAACGGGTCTGTTAAGGCTGTACTGCAAGGTTTCGCTTGCAAGCATAGAGGAACAGAAGTATTTTGAGTTCAGCAACGCTCTTCCGGATTATACGATAATGGGTATTGTCGATCTCGGCATAGAGGACGACGATATTGAGGAAAGCAATGCGGTTTTACAGCTGTCAAACTCGCTCACCTTTACAATGATCGACCGTATGCTCGGCGGCAGAGGCACATATCAGGATACCGACAGAGATTTTACGGAAATAGAGATAAACGTAATGCGTGGCATTGTTGAACGCTTTACCTCGCTTATGTCGCAGGCGTGGGACGGATATGTTGATACCAATCCGAAGCTGGAATCAATAGAAACAAACTCAAGGGTAATATCCGCCGCAGACGCCGACGAAACAATGATTATCGTTGCGATGGAGGTAACGGTAAACGATTCAAAATCCATAGTGTCGTTCTGTATGTCGGCAATTACTATGGATCAGATAATGAAGAAATTCTCGGCTAAGTTCAGCTCGGGCAAAAGGGCAGGAAGTCCCACTAAGGAAACGGAGCGTAAGGAAAACCTTATGTCAACGCTTTCGCAGTCGGAGCTTACTGTTACGGCGGTGCTTGACGATACAATGCTCACGCTCCGTGACGTTCTGAATCTGCAGGTAAATGACATAATACCGCTGAACAAGCCGATTACCGACAACGTACAGCTTAAAGTGGGAAGCACCTGCTGGTTTGACGGAAAGCTCGGTACACTGAACGGAAAGAAAGCGTTCAGGATTGATAATATACTAAAGAATTGAGGTAAGGCAAATGGGAAAACTGACCACTCTGTCGGGGATGCAGCTTGACGCTATCGGCGAGATAATGAATATCAGTATGGGAAGTGCGGCTACCGCAGTTTCTGAGCTGCTCAACGCCAAAGTGTGGATCACTACGCCGAAGGTAACCGTAGTTCAGGCATCAGAGCTTAACTACGACAGACTTGAACCTGCGATATGCGTAAAGATCGAGTACATAAAAGGGCTTTCCGGCTCAAATCTGATGATCTTAAAGCAGGACGATGTACAGCTGATACTTAATCAGCTTATGGGCAAGCCGCCCGTTATATCTCCTGATTTTGAGTTTGATGAGCTGAATATCAGTGCGGTAAGCGAAGTAATGAATCAGATGATGGGAGCTTCTTCGACGGCTCTGTCGGAATTTCTGGGTATGGGTATTGATATATCGACACCTACTCCGTACATTCTCAGCGAGATAAATATTGCCGACCTGCAGAATTATGAGCAGACGGATATGGTTGCCGCTATCAATTTTGACCTTACCATTGACGGTGTTATAAAATCGGAATTTATATCGGTGCTTGATATAGATCTTGCGGCAACGCTTGCCGACAGAATGATCGGCGGTGCGACATCTCCCGAACCGATTGCGACAGAACCTGCACCTGCTCCGGCACCTCAGCCTGTTCCGCAGGCAGAACCTGTTCAGCAGGCGGCACCCGTTCAGCAAGCGGCACCCGTTCAGCAAGCGGCTCCTGTTCAGCAGGCAACACCCATGCCGCAGGTAGCACCCGTTCAGCAGGCGGCTCCTGTACCTCAGGCGACACCCATGCCACAGGTAGCGCCTGTGCCGCAGGTAGCACCTGTGCCACAGGCGGATATGTATGCACAGCAGGGATACTACGGATACCCGAATCCTGCTATGTACGGTCAGCCGGTACAGCCTGTTATGCAGCCTCAGCCGGCGGTAAACTACCGTAATGCCCAGCTTGCACAGTTTGAGAACTTTGAAGCTCCGCTCGGCTCGGAACAGAAAGAAAACTTACAGCTCCTTATGGACGTACCGCTTCAGATTTCTGTCGAGATAGGCTCGACTAAAAAGAAAATCAAGGATATACTTGAGTTCTCACAGGGTACTATCATAGAGCTTGAAAGACAGGCAGGCGCACCCGTTGACGTAATGGTAAACGGAAACCTTATCGCAAGAGGCGACGTTGTTGTTATCGACGATAACTTTGCGGTAAGAATAACGGAAATAGTAAAATCGAAATTTATGGACAGCCTCGGTAAAGGCGAATAACATATAATAAAACAGGGATACGAAAGGAAACCTTACACTTATGGATAAGAAGATATTACTTGTAGACGATGCGGCATTCATGCGTATGCTTATCCGCAACACACTTACGACAAACGGCTACACAAATATACTTGAGGCGGCTGACGGCGAAATAGCGGTTTCGACATATTCCGCAGAGAAGCCCGACCTTGTTATAATGGACATAACAATGCCCAACAAGACCGGTATCGAGGCACTCAAGGAAATCAAGGCTATGGATCCAGGCGCAAAGGTCGTAATGTGCAGTGCTATGGGTCAGGAAGCTATGGTTGTCGAGGCTATCAAGCTCGGCGCACTTGACTTCATCGTAAAGCCGTTCAAGGCTGAGAGAATACTTCAGACCGTTAAGAAAATACTTGACTGATGGAATACGTACAGCTTGTATGTGCGCTTATCGGCGTACTTGCACTGATTTTTCTGTTCTTCTGGGTACTGAGAAAAGTAAACAAGGGGATACTGAGCGTAAGCGGAAAACGGCTCAAGGTGCTTGACCGTGCCTCGCTCGGCGGTGAAAAATCGGTGGTTGTCGTGAGCGTTGCAGGAAAGTGTATGGTGCTTGGCGTGACTGCCGGCAGGATAGACAAGATCGAGGATCTGTCGATCACGGAAGAAGAATATATGTCTGAGCTTTATCCTGAGGGAAGCGGAAGGCAGGATAACTTCTTCGCCGCCTTCAGTGACGCAATGGCTAAAAACATAAAGAATATGAGAGGGAAGAAAGCCCGCCGTGACGAAGAACCGGATTACGGCGATGAGGTTCCCGATGTTCGCAAAACCGATGACGGAACAAATTCCGATGACAAAAAATTCTGACGAGAGGAACACGGAGTCGAAATGACAAGAGCTTTTGGTCTTACGATTAGAAAAATGTTTATCGACAACAAGCGGATTTTTATCCGCTTTATCGTGTCTTTAACGGTATGTATCGCACTTATCGGTGTGCTGTGCAGTGTAACGGCATTTGCGGCGGATAACAATGCGTCAGGCAACGCAGGTACAACATCCGCAATTACCGATACAACATCTGGCAATACATCAGGCGGTACGGAATCTGCAAGCTCATCGGTAATGAAAGACCTTATCGGTGTTGACGGCTCGCAGTCGCTTGAGGTAATACTGCTTGTGACCGTGCTTTCGCTTGCGCCGTCGCTTCTCGTGATGATGACCTCGTTTGCGAGAATCATTATCTGCTTCAGCTTTCTGAGAACGGCAATGCAGACGCAGTCCACGCCGCCTAATATGGTGCTTACGGGATTGTCACTTTTCCTTACGATATTCATAATGTGGCCTGTTTTCTCGGAGATAAACGAAACGGCATATCAGCCGTATGCGGCAGGCGAGATGACAATGGAACAGGCTATTGACGCCGCAGGAAAGCCACTCAAGACTTTTATGCTCAAGCAGACCACGAATGACGATATGAAGTTTTTCCTTGATTTAAAGGGTCAGAGCATGAGCGATGTCACAGGCGGTGCGACAGACAATATAACACTTGAAAACTACAGCGAGAAGCTGGGCTTTGAAACAGTAATTCCCGCTTTTATAGTAAGCGAGCTGAAACGTGCGTTCCAGATGGGCTTTCTGATATTCATACCGTTCCTTGTTATTGACCTTGTAGTATCGTCGACACTTATGGCAATGGGTATGATGATGCTGCCGCCGGCGATGATTTCGCTGCCGTTCAAGATAATACTTTTCGTGCTTGTAGACGGCTGGCAGCTGATGGTCGGAACGATTGTGAACTCGTATAATTTGTAGCATAATATTCCTTGAAGGGAGGGCTTGATCTGACACAGGATATAGCAATGGAGGTCTTTACCGCCGCACTTGTTCTTGCGCTTAAATTAGGCCTCCCTGTTTTAATAGCCGCAGTTGTGATAGGTCTTATCATAGCGATATTACAAGCGGCAACGCAGGTACACGAGCAGACGCTCTCGTTTGCTCCCAAAGCCATAGTGGTTGCAATCGTACTGCTGTTGTTCGGCCCGTGGATGATGAACAGCTGTATAGAGTTCTTCAACTACATATTCGGTCTTATGGCAACGGTTGGTGCAACATGACGCTAAGCGATGTGTGGGATATGATTCTGAATAATTTTCTCGGCTTTCTGCTGATAATGTGCAGGGTGTCGGGAATATTCAGTTTTAACCCTATATTCAGCCGTTCAAATTTTCCCGTAAGACTGAGAGCAGGCACAACGATAGCACTTGCTGTACTGTTTGCCTCGTCCATGGGGGATATAAAATATGAGCCGACCGGCATATTCATGATGCTGTTCGATATGATGAAGGAGCTGGGGCTGGGGCTTATACTCGGCTTTATGGTGAATCTCATACTGGCGGTGACTATTTCCGCAGGTGAGCTTATCGACTATCAGACGGGTCTGTCCATGGCAAGAGCGATGGATCCTGCGACCGGTGTGTCGATGCCCCTTTTTGCAAACGTTTATTACTATATGTTCATTCTGTATTTCTTTCTGACGAATGGACACTTGTCATATATAAAGCTGTTTCATATATCGTATGAAACGCTTCCGATAGGATTTTCGGGATTCACTGCGGACGTGCCGTGGGCATTGGTGACGTACTTTTCAACCGTGCTTACGCTGGCGGTAAAGCTCGCCGCACCGATTATCGCTATCGAGTTTATCACCGAAATATGTCTTGGCGTGCTGATGAAGGCTGTACCGTCAATTCATATCTTTGCGCTGAACATTCAGCTTAAGGTGCTTATCGGTCTTGCGGCGGTGCTGATAATGGCTCAGCCTATGTCGGACTTCATCGAAAAGCTGATGGGCATTATGTGGCAGAACCTCTACGGTCTGCTCGGCATGATGGGTTCTTAGGAGGGTAAATGGCAGGCGAAGAAAAAAACGAAAAAGCCACCCCGAAAAAGCGTAAGGATACCAGAAAAAAGGGCGAAGTACTGCAGAGCAAGGAAGTTTCGGTTGCGGTTTTCGTGGTGGGAATATTCGCATTTCTTGCGATATTCGGAAACTATATGTTCCAGATGCTTTTAAACTTTATGGAGCAGTCGATGTCATCTATTGACAAGACGGGCAATACCGTAGAGTTTGCGATGAGCGTATTCTGGAAGGTGGCTATAATCTGCGTCTGTACCGTAGGTCCGATACTGGCGGTGGGGGTCGTACTGAGCGTACTGCCCGTAATCGTTCAGACAAAGGGACTTTTCAGTATGGAGGCAATGAAGCCGAAATTCAGCAGATTGAATCCGTTTACGGGTATCAAGCGATTGTTTTCGATGCAGGCGCTTGTAGGGCTTGTAAAGGGACTTATCGAGATAATCGTAGTAGTCGCTATACTGTACTTTCAGGTAATGGACAGGATAAACGAGTTCAAAAAACTGATAGATACAGATGTAATAAAGATAGTTGCATATATAAGCGAAACGGCGATGAGCCTTATTGTAACGATATTCGTTATGCTTGTATTTGTGGCGGCGGCAGACTATGTTTTCCAGTGGTGGTCATTTGAGAAAAAGCTCAAGATGTCAAAGCAGGAAGTCAAGGACGAGTACAAACAGCTCGAAGGTGACCCTCAGATAAAGGGCAAGATAAAGCGTAAACAGCAGGAAATGGCACAACAGCGTATGATGCAGGAGGTGCCGTCCGCAGATGTGGTTGTCCGTAACCCTACTCACTATGCGGTTGCTCTTAAATATGACCGCAAGACAGCCTACAGAGCGCCTGTTGTTGTGGCAAAGGGTACAGACGCACTGGCACTGAGGATAGTTGCAGTGGCTGAGGAGCATAATGTATATATCACTGAAAACCGTCCGCTCGCAAGAGGGCTTTACGAGGCGGTAGACATAGGTCAGGAGATACCGAGAGAGTTTTACACTGCGGTAGCAGAGGTGCTGGCGATGGTATATGAGGAACAGCATAAGCGGCTGTGAGCCGTTGCAAATTCGCCGTTCTGACAGTCGGCGGTTTATGTAACCTCCGTTCTCGGCGGGGTTTAACGATTGTGCTGATGTTCTTGGCGAGAGACAGTGCGAGCTTTGCAACGATATTGCAGACAGCTGGGACAGTTCAAGCGATCCCTCAGTCTTGACGGCAGAAAAAGTAAGTGCTATTTGAAGGTTTGACTTATCTCATTAAGCGGTAATTTTCATGGATTTGTGCCTTGCCGCAAGCCAGCTCCCTTTAGCAAGGGAGCCAAGGTTAGTGTTAGTGCAAATTTTGCATGGATCGATTATAAATAATTATAAAAACGGACAAGCGAAGTCCGGACAGAGAAAGAGAAAGAACAAGAAAGGAGCGGTGCGAATGGTTAAAAAGATGATGACGAATGTTTTTGCGGTATTCGTTATTTTTATCGTGCTTGCGATTATCATTCCTCTGCCGACTCCGATACTGGACTTTCTTCTGATAATAAATATAGGACTTTCTCTCGTCATACTCCTTATGACGATGTACATAAAAAAAGCACTTGAATTTTCGATATTCCCGACTATACTTCTTCTGACGACGGTTTTCCGACTGTCGCTGAACGTATCGACTACACGAGGAATACTTTCAAACGGCTATGCCGGCGAGGTCATAAAGACGTTCGGTGAATTCGTAATGGGCGGTGACGCTATTGTCGGATTTATCATATTCATAATCATAGTAATAGTAAACTTCCTTGTTATCACCAAGGGTTCTGAGCGTGTATCTGAAGTTGCCGCAAGATTTACCCTTGACGCTATGCCCGGTAAGCAGATGGCTATTGATGCTGACCTTAATACAGGCGCAATAACCGATGAAGAGGCAAAGATACGCCGTGCGGAAGTACAGCGTGAAAGCGACTTCTTCGGCGCAATGGACGGTGCTACGAAGTTTGTAAAGGGCGACGCTATAATTTCTATCATCACGGCGCTCATAAACCTTATCGGCGGTGCGGTACTGGGTATGATGCACGGGCAGGATATAAACTCTGTGCTTTCCACCTACTCGCTGGCAACGGTCGGTGACGGTCTTTGCTCGCAGATCCCTGCACTTATGATCTCTGTTGCTACAGGTATGGTAGTTACCCGTGCGGCAAGCACAGACAGCTTCAATGCCGATATTAAAAGGCAGTTTACCTCTCAGCCTAACGTAATGATGATAGCCGGCATTGTTATTGCCGCTCTTATGGTTATCCCCGGCTTCCCGAAGCTGATACTTCTCGGTGTCGGTGCGGCACTGTTTATATTCGGCTGGAGATTATCAAAATCGAAGGCGAAGAAAGAGGCGGCTCTTGCCGCTCAGGCAGAACGTGAAACGCTTGCAAAGATGCAGGATCAGCCGACCTCAGACAATGACTATTACAGGGATATTGACAATGTATTCAAGCTGTTGAATGTTGAACAGATAGAGATGGAATTCGGCTACAGCCTTCTGCATCTTGTAGATGAAAAGAGCGGCGGTCATTTTATCGACCGTGTGGTAATGTTCCGTAAGCAGTTTGCGATGGATATGGGTATGGTAATACCGTCGGTACGAATGACGGACAACCCCGAAATAAACCCGAACCAGTATGTTATAAAGATAAAGGGCGAGGAGGTCGCAAGAGGAGAAATCCTTTCCGACCACTATTTAGCGCTTGACAACGGAGATGTGGTAAACCCTGTTGACGGCATAGACACCGTTGAGCCTGCGTTCGGTATCCCTGCAAAGTGGATAAGCGCAGACAAGAAGGTAATGGCTGACGTTGCGGGATATACGCTTATCGACCCTGTGTCTGTAATGATAACTCATCTGTCAGAAGTCATCAAGCAGCACTGCAGTGAGCTTTTGTCACGTCAGGACGTAAAGACGATGGTGGACAACATAAAGCAGACCAACCCAACTCTTATCGACGACCTTATACCCGGCACTATCTCTCTCGGTTATCTCGAAAAGGTGCTTTGCCTGCTTCTGCGTGAGGGCGTACCTATAAGGGATATGGAAACTATCCTCGAAACGCTTGGCGACCACGCAGGTGCGCTTAAGGACATTGACATTGTAACGGAATATGTAAGACAGGCGCTCAAGCGTACCATAACAAGACGCTTTGCGGAGGCAAACTCGCTGAGAGTAATTACCGTTGACCCGAAGGTCGAGGATACGATAGTGGCAAGCGTAAAGAAATCCGAAGCAGGAAGCTATCTTGCGATGGACCCCGACCTTATACAGAAAATCGTCAACATAACAAGCGGAGAAATAGACAAGGTAAAGGATGTTATACCGAATATAATCATACTGACCTCTCCGATAGTAAGAATATATTTCAAGAAACTGATAGACCAGTTCATACCGAATATAACGGTGCTGTCCTACAGCGAAATCGACAATACGGCGCAGATACAGGCTATAGGCAATATAGCGATGTAAACGCCGCACGGTCGGAAATATCCGGGAAAGGAGTGTTCTATGGCAGTGCAGAGCAAGGAGCGGCTGAACGAGCTTCTTGAAAAATACAGGCTGACAGGCGATATGAACGTCAGGAACGAAATCGTGCTGATGTATATGGATCTTGTCAAAATGATAGCGGTATCAATGCGTAATATCTACACCGGATATGCGGAAAGCGACGATATTATAAACGAAGGCGTTATTGCGCTTATGGCGGCTATAGACGGCTTCGATCCCGAGAAGAATGTAAAATTCGAAACATACGCAGGTATCAGGATAAAGGGCGCTGTTATTGATTATCTGCGAAAGCTGGACAGAGTTCCGAGAACGCTCAGAAAGCTGTCGAAACAGCTTGACGATAATTTTGCTAGACTTAATTCCGAGCTGTGCCGTACTCCGACAGACGAGGAGCTTGCGGAGAGTATGAATATGACCACCGCACAGCTTTCAAAGCTGATGGCGAATACGGCAGGAATGATAACGCTGTCGTTTGAGGAGCTTTTATACGAGGATAATCTTGACGAAAATATTTCGGCATCAAGCGAAACCGCCGACGCAAAAATGTATGAGCGTGAAAAAAAGCAGGTGATAGCCGACGCTGTCGCTACGCTTCCCGAAAAGGAAAAGCAGGTAGTGACAATGTATTACTACGAAAGGCTGAAATACTCGGAGATTGCCAAGGTTATGAGCATTACGCAGTCAAGAGTATGCCAGATACATTCAAAGGCTATGCTGACGCTCAAAAACAAGCTGGAAAGCTATATAAACGGCTGAAGGGCTTGCATATTTATGTGAAAACTGATATGATATAATCAAGGGGTCGGAGGTTTACCGGCTCGCTTATAATACGGAAAATCACGCTTTACGAAAGGAGGTGAAAAAACTTGCAGAGAGCATTTTACAATCTGACGCAATCCATGCTTAACCACCAGAGGTCGCTTGACGCTATCTCGAATAATCTAACGAATATCAACACGGCAGGCTACAAGAAGGACGAGATAAGAATGAACACCTTTCAGGAGGAACTTATACTTGTCAGCAACCGCAGAAAGACAAGCGGTAAATTCGTGCAGACGTATGTTGATACAAGCAAGAGCAACCTTGAGCAGAGCAGTTTTGAGTTTACCGAAAACCCGTTTGATATAGGTATTCAGGGAAACGTGTATTTCAATATACAGGGTACTAGCGGAAATGTATATCAGACAAGGTGCGGTCAGTTTGAGCTTGACGGAGAAGGCTATTTATGCCTTAACGACAGCGGACGTGTACTCGGTCAGAACGGTGAGATATATATCGGAAACGATGATTTCATTGTTGACAACGAGGGTAATATCCTGAACGAAAACGGCGAGGTCATAGAAAAGCTGAGACTCAGCTATATACCCGAAAACGCAGACGTTACAAAGGTAGGAAACAACCTGTTTTCTTATGACGGGGATATGACGATACCCGAAGGCGAGAAGTATGATATTATCCAGGGCTGTTTTGAAAAGTCAAACGTTGACGCAAACAAGGAGATTACTTCTCTTATGGAAACGCAGAGATTATTTGAAGCAAGCAGTGCTGTGCTGAAGTATATGGATACTATCAACGGCAGAGCGGCAAGCGAGATAATCAAGCTGTAAAATGACCGGATGTGAGGATATGTCATGAACATTGCATTCTACACGGGTAAGACGGGTCTTATTGCACAGCAGGAAGGACTTAACGTTTACTCTAACAACATTGCAAACGTGAATACGGTGGGCTTCAAGGCTTCCCGTCCGAGCTTTGCGGACTGTATCTATACGGTGCAGAGAAATACGGAACCTGACTGGCAGACGGGTCACGGCGAATATGTGCACAGCACTCAGCTAATGTACAGCGAGGGTGTATTTACATATACCGATAACGACCTTGACTTTGCCATACCGACAGAAGAAGGCTTCTTTGCGGTAATGGATAAGTACGGCGATGTAAACTACACAAGAGCGGGCGATTTCCAGATGTCGCAGATAGGCGACCACTGGGAGCTTGTAAGCGCAAACGGAGAATTTGTGCTTGACTATGAGGGAAACCACATTACAGTTCCCTTTATAGAAGGTACGAGCAAGCCGGACTATGAGGCGCTTACGAAAATGATAGGTGTGTACACATTCGACAACAACTTTGGACTCGAACTTCTCGGCAGTAACAAGATGACTGCTACAGAGAGGTCGGGAGAGGCGGTTGCCGACAGGAGTATCGACAAGATAAGAATGGCACTCGAACGCAGCAATACGGATATTGCAGGCGATATGGTACGCATTATCGAAACACAGCGTTCATACCAGATGAGCGCAAGGGTCGTACAGACAGCCGATGAGCTGGAGCGTATAACCAATAACTTAAGGGGATAAGGCACGATGCTTCGTTCCTGAACTTTAACCGTGGGTCTGTCGGTAGATATACCGGCAGGCTGTGCGGTTATATACAGCTATAAGATTAATAATTTCAGAGGTCTATTATGATAAACAGTTACGATGATTTAAGCCCGGTACAGCTTGATGTGCTTAAGGAAATAGGAAATATCGGCTCGGGTAATGCCGCAACAGCACTGTCACAGCTTCTTGGCAGGAGCATAGATATGCAGGTGCCTCAGGTAAGGCTTATGGACGTAGCTGACGCAATAGAGTCGCTCGGCTCTCCCGACAAGCTGGTGGTGGGAATACTGATACGGCTTAAAGGGGACGCAGACGGAATGATAATGTTCCTGCTTGAAGAAGCGTTTGCGAAAACTATCGTAACGGGTCTTACGGGCGAACGCTCGTTTTCGCTGTATGAACTTAACGCCGATGATATATCGGTACTGAGCGAAATAGGAAATATAATGGGTGGAAGTTATGTCAATGCTATCGCAAATCTCAGCGGTATGACCATTGATATGTCGGTACCTGCGCTTACAACGGATATGCTCGGAGCTATAATGACGGTTCCTGCAACGGAGCTTTCCGAGGCGTATGAAAGGGTACTCATGATAAGCGAACAATTTCTGATTGATTCAGTTGAGATACAATCCGATATGCTTCTTATACCTACGGTAGAGTCGCTGAGGACTCTGCTTGGGAAACTGGGGGTTGAAGACCAGTGAACAAGATAATCGTGGGGATCTCCGACCAGAAGCTGTGCAAGTCGCCGGATGTACTGGTGACTTATGCTCTTGGCAGCTGCGTCGGGATATGTATGATAGACAAGACGCTCGGCATAGCGGGACTGGCGCATATAATGCTGCCTGACAGCAACGCTATACCGAATGACAAGAACAAATTCAAGTTTGCCGATACTGGCATACAGCTTCTATATGAAAGCATGATAAAAAACGGTGCGGCGGCATCGAGAATAACCGCAAAAATAGCAGGCGGAGCGAATATGTTTGCTACCACAACACCTGCTATGTCTATAGGCGACCGTAACGTTGAGGCCACCAAAAAAACGCTGGCAAAGCTCGGAGTGCCGATAATCGCATCCGACACGGGACTTAACTACGGCAGAACGGTATCGTTCAATGCGTCAGACGGCTCGCTTGAGATAATGTCAAGTCTTAAAGGAAACAAGACTATATGACACGACAGACACGATTGATACGATAGATTTACGGCAGGGAGGCACACCGATGGAAAAGACGGAAAGACAAAAAATGGCGGATATATCCATGTCGGAGCTTATAGAACTTGAAAAAGAAGCTACTGCGTCACTTGACGGCATCGAGCTTAACAATAAGACTATGCAACGCCCGCAGGGAAACAATCCTATGCTGAATGTTGACGCATCGGCAAAGGTTGTTGTAACCGACAACAAGTTGGAAGCAAATATGTGCGTATTTTCACCTCAGTTTTCCGGCAAGGATATAACAGTGGAAGCTATGCGGCAGGCACTCAAGGACGCACACGTTGTATACGGAATAGACGAGGAACTTCTTGAGGAAATAGCGGCAAATAAGTTATACGACAAGATTTTCACGGTAGCGAGCGGATATGCGGCGGTTGACGGCGAAAACGGCAGGGTAAACAATCTTTTTGATACAGACAAGAAGCTGGTGCCGAGAAAGCTGGAGGACGGCAGTGTTGACTATCGTGACCTCGGGCTTATAGTAAACGTAAGAGTAAATGACCTTATATGCGAAATAGTACCCGAAACGCAGGGCGAGGAGGGCATGAACGTATACGGTCAGGTGATTGCTCCACGTCCGGGCAGACCTCCGCTTGTACCGCAGGGTTCGAACACGGTGCTTTCGGCAGACGGCACCAAGCTGTTCGCCGCAGACAGCGGAAACCTTGTATATAAGGGCGGAAGGTTCAATGTTGAAACCACGTTCCAGATTTCATCCGACATAGATGTAAAGACGGGCAATATAAACTTCCTTGGCGATGTTCTCATCAAGGGCAGTGTGCAGGAGGGATTTTCGGTAACGGCAGGAAAAAACATAACTGTATTGGGAATGGTGACCGGTGCTACACTTACCGCACAGGGCGATATAACCGTCAAGAACGGAGTTTTTGCAAGCACCATACAGTCGCAGTACGGCAATATCAATATTGCTTTCGGAGAAAACGATACCATAACCACAAGAGGAAACCTTACCAGCACGTCGCTTGTCGGCTGTCGGATAAAGATAGAAGGCGACCTTGACTGCACCAAGAACCCCGGTGCGCTTGTGGGCGGAGATTGCAGTGTAATGGGAAGATTTGCGGTGGCACAGCTCGGTAACAAGAGCTATACGCCTACTATAATATCGGTAGGAAGCACCACAAACCTCCTGCTTGAGATGGATTCGCTCGAAAAGCAGTGTACGGCAATTGATGAGTACATAGAAAAAATAAACACGTCTATCGAATTCCTGCAGGAAAAGAAGAGAAACGGCGAACATCTTGACGCAGAGAAGGAAGCGTATATTTCATCTGCGATAAGGCTCAAAGTGCAAAAGGGAATGGATAAGAAGCCTCTGAGAACGAGGATAGACGAAATACAGAAAATAATCAATGCCAAGGAAACGCTGTCGGTAAAGGTGACAAAGTGCGTTTATCCTAACGTAAGGATAAATCTCAACAGCTTTACCACCACAACATCGGCGGAGTACGGCAAATGCAACATAGTCTGCGGTCCGAATGACATAGAATTCAGATAACAGACACTGAGAAAGGCAAATATCATGGCGGCAACGGCAAAAAGCAGATATATGACGGCGGTAAAATGGTTTACGGCATTTGTATGCGCTCTGCTTTGTGCGGCTGCCGTCTGCTGTTTTACGGGAAGCAGTGCAGACGCTGCGGCGGTAACAAACTGCAAGGTTTCGGGGCTGACAACAAAGACCTATACGGGTAAGGCACAGACGCAGTCGATCACGGTAAAATACGGGAATAAAACGCTGAAAAACGGCAAGGATTACACGGTAAGTTATCAGAATAATATAAACGCAGGAACAGCTTATGTTATTATAAAAGGCAAGGGCAGTTACAGCGGAACAGTAAAGCGTTCGTTCAAGATAAACCCTGCGTTGATATACAAGCAGTGTACTTTTTATAAAATCGCCTCGCAGTATTATACCGGCTCACAGATAAAGCCTGTTCCGAAAATCAAGAACGGAACAACGACACTGAAAAACGGAACGGACTTCACGCTTACATATCAGAATAACGTAAACAAGGGTACTGCGAAGGTATATATAAAAGGTAAGGGCAACTACATCGGAAGCTGTTCGCTGACATTCAGCATAACGGCAAGGCCTGTTTCTACGCTGAAAATCACCGTGCCGTCAGTGACTTATAACGGGAAGGCACAAAAGCCTGCCGTTACGGTAAAGTATAATAACTATACGTTTAAAAACGGTACTGATTATACGCTGAGTTATAGAAATAACACGAAAATCGGTACAGCAACCGTTACGGTTAAGGGCAAGGGAAAGCTCAGCGGAACAAGAAGCGTTACATTCAAGATAAACGCAAAGCCGATAAAAAACGCAGTTATTACATATAACAACTCGCTCACATACAACGGCTCGGCACTAAGCCCTGCGGTTACGGTAAAATACGGAAACGCAACGCTTAAAAAGAATACCGACTATACCGTTGCCTACTCGAATAACGTAAACGCAGGAACGGGAACAATAACGATAACAGGAAAAGGCATATACGGCGGAAGTGTAAAAAAGACCTTTACAATAAAGAAGCTCGGAATATCGGCCACAGCCGTATCGGGAACGGGAAACAAGGTTTATACGGGAAGTGCGATAAAGCCTGTACCTGCGGTTAAAGTCGGCGGCAGGATGCTGAAAAACGAAACTGACTTTACCGTAAGCTATAAAAACAACACCGAGCCGGGAACGGCAACTCTCAAAGTAACAGGCAAGGGAAACTATTCGGGCAGTGTATCAAAGACCTTCAAAATCACCGCAAGAGCGATAAATGACGTTGAGGTAACCGTACCCGATACGGTATTTACCGGTGAACAGGTAAGACCCGATGTTGTTGTAAGCTACGGCAACTATCAATTTATAAATAACAGCGACTATACCCTGTCATTCAAGGACAACGTCAATATCGGTACGGCAAGCGTGGTGGTCACAGGCAAAAAACATCTCAGCGGAAGCAGGACGGTAACATTCCCTATAGAAAAGGCGGATATTTCAAGTGCGGAGATAGCCGTGAAGAACGCAACATTTACGGGAAGTGCGGTAAAATCCGACGTTGATGTAAGGCTCGGTAATGTGACGCTTAAGGAAGGCACTCACTACACGCTTTCCTATAAAAACAACGTCAATGCAGGTACGGCTCAGGTGACAGTCAGCGGCAAGGGAAGCCTTGAGGGCGCTGTAACAAAGGATTTCACTATTGCAAAGGCGGATATTTCAAAGGCAAGCATAACCGCAAGCGGTGCTTATTCGCCGAATGGGGTAAAAGTAAACGTAAGCGCAAAGCTGGGCAATTATACACTGACTGAAAGCGACTGCAGCTTTACCGCTCCGACCGCTGCGGGAGAGCAGAAGCTGACGGTAAACGGCAGCGGCAACTTCAGCGGCAAGACCACGGTAAAATGCAATGTGGCAAAAGCGGATATAGCAAATGCCAAATCGTCTTTATCGCTGTCGACCGACGGCAAGGGCTATACCGTAACGGTAATTTACGATGGTGTGCTTTTAACGCAGAACAAAGATTATAAGGTAGCTGTAACAGAATCAGGCACAGGCGTCAGTGCGGTTATTACAGGCATCGGCAATTACGGCGGAACAGCGACTCTCAGCGGCATAAGCAACGAGCTTGAAGCGTTTGAAAATGCTGTTGTCACAATAGGTAAAGTCACATACAACGGCACGGCACAGCTTCCCTCGGTAACAGTGAAGATAGGCTCTGTCACGCTGAAAAGCGGAACGGACTATATTCTGAGCGCTTATGATAACACTAATGCAGGAACAGCTACGGCAGTTATCACAGGCAAGGGAAAATATGCCGGTGCGGAAAAGAAAACGCAGTTCACGATAGCGCCTGCCGCTATATCATCTGCAAGCATAAGCTGTGAGGATCAGATATATACCGGACAGGGCATCACCGCACAGCCCGTTGTTACATTCAACGGAAAAACGCTTGCTCTCGGTATTGACTACTATATATCGGGATATTCAAACATAGTGAATGTCGGAACGGCTACCGTTACTGTAAAGGGCAAAGGCAATTTCACAGGCACTGCAAAAGGCACTTTCAGAATCGTCAAGCAGAACAACATGGAAACGCTTGTCAAGAAGCGCCTTGATGAGATGATGGAAGGCAAGTGGGACAGGAAGATATATGACTTCTGGCACAGCTATCAGCTTGGCAAGTATTACAACACGCTCCTTACCTCTCCTTGTACCTGCCACTCCTACTGTGAAACGGGCAACGAGGCAGGCTGTACCTGTCTTATAGGAAGAAGTCACGTTCTGAATAATTCCGGCATACAGTGTGCGGGATTTACCATCGAGGTGTTCGAGTATCTTTTCGGTGAAACAAACGGAACGGGCGAAAATACCCTCACGATAAGGAATCGTTCCGACGGAAACTGGACAGAGGCGGCGCTGAAGAAGTGGATGACCGATACGTTCCGTCCGGGCGACTATCTCGCATATGACAACATAAAGTACGGCTATCCGCACTATGTCACGATATACTCTGTTGATACCGACGGTATATGGGTGTACGAGGCAAATTACGGCGGAAGGTGCAAAATCAATTTCCGTAAGTTTACGTTCAAGGAGATCTACGAAGAAACGGACGGTTTATGGCACAGGACACCGAATAATTATGAGTTGTCGGAGTATTGATCTGGATTTAAAGCGGCATGGCGAAGGCTGTGCCGCTTTTTGTTGTGATTGCTTATTTCGACAAGCCGTAAGTGTGTAACACCTGCTTTTACCGTAACAGCCTGTCCGATGCTTGACTTTTGATATGCAATATGATATTATGATAATAAACAAGCAAGCAACTCATATTAAAAATAATTTTAAAAAATCGGAGATAATTTTATGTCAAAGTTTCAAAAAATCATCATAGCACTATGCGTTATAATCATTGTTATTCTGGGGGCGGCAACGGTAGTTCTGTTTACCGGCACATCGGAAGCTATCAAAATAAACGGTACATTTGCCGATATAAGTCTGTTAAACAGCGACAATCCGGATTTTGACAAGCTGCCGCACAAAGAAATCAGCATAGACGCAACTTTAACCGGAAACATTTTTGGTGTGACAGGCGCAAGCGGAAAAATTGCAGTAGGCGATATGGAGTATGCTCTTGATTCCGCAAGCTCACGAGGCTCTGTGATAAATATCCATTCGCTTAACAACGAAGGCTCATTTGATGTAAATGTTAAGCTGGAAAAGGGAACAGGCAGTGCGATCATTACCGTATTGCAGTCGCAAAACTCCTCTGACAGTTCAATGTGGGCAGGACCTGCAACCGACAGCGAGAGTCTGAAAAATGTTCTTGAAGAACAGAATATCATCAACTACAGTAACACGGAAACAGTAAAAGAAATAAGCTGTACGGGAGATTTTGTTGATATTAACAATGACTACAGCGTTGATATGTACGAACAATTACCGCACAAGACCGTAAGCGTAAATGCAAAAATCCTACGCAACATATACGGCAGGGAATATGCGGACGGAACCTTGACGCTTGACGGCAAGGAATACAGGATTCAAGGCTTCAACCGTGATAACAGCTTCGGGAAAAACAGGATTTTTATATCCGTAATAACAAGCGACGGAAAAAATGCCGCACCGGGCATTACTATATGCTATACGGAAGGCTTGGATTACATTACCGTCAATTCAAGACTTCAGAACAACACCTGTTATCTGATAGGAGCTGTAAAGGATAAGAATGAATTTGAAACAGCTTTAAGGGAACTCGGATATATAGAATAAGACGCAATAAAAACAGCGGGAACAGAAATACGCACCTCAAAATGAGGTGCGTATTGCAGTTTGTAGAAAAAGTCTATTTTTATAAATATAGAGCAAATTCTCTATCCCTAACCCCAAACCCCTTCCCCGTGGGAAGGGGCTATATTACTGGGGCTACCGCCCCTAGACCCTGTCGGGGGCTACGCCCCTGCGACCCCATTTTCAGAAAACACAAAGGTTTATCGACAGTCTGAAATACGCACCTCAAAACGAGGTGCGTATTGTTTTATATTCACTTTTACATTGCCGCTTTCAAGCGCTTCAGTGTTTCTTCTTCACCGAGCAGCTGCATTATGGTATACAGGTCGGGGGAATTTTTTCTGCCGGTTATCGCTACTCTGAGTATTCCGCAAGCATCGGCAACCGAGCCTTTGTAAGCGTCGGGGTTTGCCTTGTATTCCTTGATGTTGGGGCAGAAGCCTAAAGGCTCGCCGACTGCCTTTACACCGTCAAACCAGGCACTGCTGTCAACCTTGTGGTCATAAGCCGAAATATATGCCGATAAAAATTCCTTGCGCTCGTCGGCTGTCAGCTTTTCGTCAAACTCATAGCCGTCAACACCGTCGCCGTAGAGATACGGGAACATCTCGGACAGGTCGCTCCACTTTGCTATATCCTTGCGTACCTTCTTGCCGTTATATTTCCACAGCTTTATGCTTTCTCTGAACTTGTCGGGCGAAGCTGTGATATAAGCGTTCAGCTTTTCATCGTTATCCTTTGCCCATACGCTTATCTCGTCAAAAAGCGTTTCCTCGCTCATCTTCGATATAACGTCACGGCTTACGCTTGCCAGCTTATCCATATCGAACAGTGCACCGCTGACGGGCATCTTTTCAAGCTTGAACTTGAACTCCGACATATCTGCATCGGGGTTCTTCATTCTCCACTCCTCATAGTTTGAGTTTGCGATAGTCATAAGGTATTCAAGCACCGACTGAACAGGGAAACCGGCTTTTGAATAGAACGAAACGCTTGCCTCGGGGTCTTTTCTCTTGCTGAGCTTTCTCTTTTTATTCTCGCCGCCGTCAAGCTTCATTATCGGTGCAATGTGAGCATACTTCGGCATTTTAAGACCGCTTGCTCTGAAAAGCTGTTCGTGCAGAGGATATGAGCTTATCCACTCATCGCCTCTTATAACGTGGGTAGTACCCATCAGGAAATCATCTACAACGTGTGCAAAGTGGTATGTAGGGATACCGTCTGACTTTAAAAGCACAACGTCCATTATGTTCTCGGGCATTTCGATATTGCCTCTTATAAGGTCACGGCAGGTTATCTTGTTTTCTGCGTTGCCGTCTGAGCGTAAGCGCAGAACGTATTCCTTACCTGCCTTTATATTGGCTTCTATTTCTTCAATGGACAGATTTCTGCACTTTGCATAGCTGCCGTAATAGCCCATATCGGCTTTTTCGGCCTCCTGTGCCTTTCTTATTTCGTCAAGCTCCTCCGCCGAGCAGAAGCAAGGATATGCAAGACCACGCTTAACAAGATCCTTTGCAAAGGTCTGGTATATCTCTTTTCTCATACTCTGTCTGTACGGTCCGTAGCTGCCCTTTTCGGCTTCTCCGTCTGCCGCCGCACCTTCGTCAAAGCATACTCCGTACTGTGCAAGAGATGTGATTATCTCATCTGCTCCGTGTTCGATCTCACGCTTTTTGTCGGTATCCTCAAGACGCAGGTAGAATACACCGTCCGACTGCCTTGCCATACACATTGAAATAAGTGCGGCATACAGACCGCCTATGTGCATAAAGCCTGTGGGGCTGGGTGCGAATCTTGTCACAGCCGCCTTGTCGGGAAGTGTTCTTGCGGGATATTTTGCAAACATATCCTCAGGTGTTGTCTTGATGTCACCGAACAGAAGCTCGGCTAAATAATTGTTGTCCATTTTTTCGCCCTTCGTTTTTTATTTTGTCTTGATAATTTGGTTTTTTCCGCCGAAGCTCTTTTTGCCTATGCGGATTATCTGAAGTATAGCAGGGTTAAGCACCAGATTTATACCAAGCTCTATAAAGAAATTGATGCCTACTAAGCCTACCAGAATAAATACGAATAAGTTTGTACCCTCTGCAAGTCCAGATAAATAATCAAAGAAGAACACATAGCTTCCGAGTACAAATATTCCTGTATTAACAACAGGTGCGACTACAGCCGATACTATAACGGCTGCTATCTGATTTTTCTTGCTTATCAGCTTATACACAAAACCTGCGGCGGCACCTGCGAGTGTGCCCTTTAAAATTACCGTAATTATCGTTCCGGGTATGTTTACCGCAAGGAACAGATTTGCGTCACCCGTCAGCAGTACGGTCACACCGAAAACAAAGCCGAGCCATGCGCCCGAGCCCCAGCCGTAAAGTGCAGAGCCTACTACGATAGGTATAAGCGTCAGCGTAATGCTGAATGTTCCGAAACGCAGTCCCATTGATATGAACTGCATAACCACAACTATAGCGGTCAGAAGACCAAGACCTATAATAGTGTTTGTGTTGATTTTGCCTTTTAATGAGTTGTTTGTGTTTGACATAAAAATCTCCTTTGCTGAAGTCCTGTTGTCAGCAGGTACCTCGCAGGGTTGTATATTTTACATATCATCCGCCGTTCAGAATATGTTCACAGCCGGTAACCGCAGAAATTGCATCTGTCGGTTCCGTCCACAATGCCGCTTACTTCTTCTGATTTTTCTTGTAGATAATATGCAGACCCTCTAATACAAGATCAGGATCGACAATAAGCTCACGTCTGCAAAGCGGAGCTATAAGGCTTGCGTAGCCTCCTGTCGCAACTATTGTAGCCTTTTCCCCAAGCTCCTCCTCATATCGCTCTATCATACCGTCTATCATGCAGGCGATACCGCCTATGACACCGGCACGCATACTGTCGGGGCTGTTTGTGCCTATCATTTTTCCGACAGGCTCAGCGCCTATGAGAGGAAGAGATGCTGTTTTACCCGACAGAGCCTCGAATGATAATCTCGGACCGGGAGCTATCGCTCCGCCGAGCATCGCTCCGCTCCTGTCAAGTGCAAATATCTTAAGGCAAGTGCCTACATCTATGAATATGCAGGGTGTGGGGTACTTGCTTTTCGCCGCTACGCCGCCGCATACAAGGTCGCTTCCGAGTACGGAAGGATCGTCTATCTTTATATTAAGTCCTGTTTTGATACCGGGTGAAACGATAATAGGCTTTACATTACAGAGCTTTTCTATTCCTTTTTCAAGTATGGGAGTTATCGGTGATACGACAGAGGAAATGATACAGCCGGTTATAGCCGCATTTTCAAAGCCGTAAAGGGATAATATATCCTTCAGCTTTATCGCATACTGATCTTCCATTCTTGAAACCTGTGTGTTGAGCCTTGATATAAAGCGCAGTTCACCGTTATTGTCAAAACCGCCGAATACAATGTTTGTATTGCCGACATCTACTGCAAGTATCATTCTTTGCCCTCCGATTCTTCGGATATATCGCTTTCTATTATAGCATCTGTTTTGTCTTTGTCAATATCCCCGTCATTATTTACCGCCTTTGACAGCTTTACGGGTTTCTTTATCTTGAGATAAATCAGAATCATTCCGACAAATACCGCAATGCCGATAACCATCAGTATAAGCCCTGTGCCAAGTCCTGCGGCAAAGAATTTAAATTCGACAATGTGTTCGCCCTCCGACAGCTTTACTGTCATCAGTGCGTCATTCAGTGCGGTATCATAGTCCGTCTTTACACCGTCAACATATACCGTCCAGCCCTTTTCGGCAGGGATAGTGGTAAACAGTATATCACTGCTTTTTGCGTTTACCGTAAAGCGTATGTCGGTCTGACTTACCTTTTCGACCTTTGTTTCGGCATTCTTTTCGTGCATCTGAGCTATTGCCGCTGTTTCCGCTTCCTCATTGTATACGGCGAACTGCGGCTCTCTGAAATAAAGGTCGCTCTTTTTCAGCACGAGCTTTACCGTTACTTCCTCACCCTTTTCAAATCTGCCGAGATCCTTTATATTATGATTGTCGCTCTCAAAGCATACGCCCTTGTAAGAGCCGTTTACATAAAGCGAAACCTCACGCTGATAGTCGGTCGGTATGAACATATAGATTTCTCCGCTCTTTGGCGCAGTTATCGTATATGTTACGCTTGCTTCGCCCGTTACATCCGTAAAACCTATATGCTGGTTTTCAAACGAGCCTTTTTTGCAGTTTTCGGCATAAGGCTCGCCGTCTGCGGAAAATACAGTGAAGAATTCTCTGTTTCCTCCGGTCATTGCGTTAAGCAGAGCGTTCTGGTTTTCAAATACGTCATACTTTGACAGCTCAAGCTTGGACAGCTTGCTGTTTGCAAGATAGCCTATCGGCAGTGCGTCCTTGTTTTCAGTGACTTTTATATCGTCTGCTGATTTTATGTTGGCTGTGGATTCGCCTGCACAATCAAGGATATATTTAACGCCGAAAATATCGCAGGTCAGCGGAGTGTTGCCCGAGAACCTTGAATAGTGACCGTTTGACGTGAAGCCGAAGAATCCGAGCATATCAATAGCTCTTGCATTCAGCGTACTGCTTGAATGCGACAGACCGTACATATTTACAGCCATAGGGTCGTTTATCGAGCGGAAGAAGTTTTTCTCTATCCTGTAGAAGCCGTCATCCTGCTCCTTTATCTCCTCCACCTTTTCACGAAGCGGAAGTATAACGCTTAAATAGCTGTCCCTTGTCGAGAAGGTAATATCCTTGTGCATTTTTGTCAGCGTATTTGTTGCGTTGAAGCAAAGCTCCGCACATATCACTGCGGTTACAAGTATCACGCCTGTCTTTGACAGTTCGCTCTTTTTCATATAGTGCCTTGCCGCATATACGGTAATGCCTGCGACCGCCATGAATACTATGGCAGGAAGTGCAACGGTTATGCCGTCAAACACCTCACGTCCGTCGCTGTCAAGCGTGGTTATGAAGGTATCCTGTGCCTCTGTGTATATTATGAGAACAATATAACTTAGCGTAATTGCTCCGACCGTTCTCGCTCTGACCGCTTTAAGCTGTTCAAAGCAATGCGCCGCAAGAGCGACTATGATAAACGAAAGCATAAACGAGTAGCGGTAGGGAAGCCAGTTGGGCATCTGTCCGCCGTGCCATATCATATCGACCGGACGGATATACATACTTACAACAAGCAAGCCTATAAGCGCACCTGCCGCAATTTTCTGCTTGAATTTAAATGCTCCGGAGCAGAAAAATCCTGCCGCAAGCACAAGGGCAAGCGAACAGCAGAACAGTGCCGGCAGACCCTCCATCCTTACCGTATCGTAGGTATTGGGGAACAGCTTTCTTGCTATATCTATAAGGTCAAAATTATTAACAAGCGAATAATCCGGCTCGGTGAAGCTGAATTTGCCGTTCTGAAGCGAATCATATACAGGCAGTATCATAAATGCGCTCATCATAGCGGAAACTATTCCGCATATTCCGAAAAACGCACCTTTTGTAACAAATTTTTTTGCGATGTTAATTCCTGTGTTGCCGGCATATGTTTCAAGCGAAAAATAACGGCAGATAAAATACAGCACCGAGAAGATCGCCGCCATAAAGCCTATGTAGAAGTTTGACACGAACGCATAGACAAGCGAGCCTATGAGCAGTCTGAAGCGGTTTTCCTTTATAAGCGAATCTATACCCCAGCAGATAAGCGGAAGTGCGATAACGCAGTCAAGCCACATAGGGTCCATTGTCTGCACTATCATATATGCACACAAGGCATACATCGGGGCGAATAAGGCCGCCGTTGTCTTTGACAGCTTCTGCGACTTATGTGCAAAAAGCGCAAAGGTAACACCGCACGCACCGAACTTTGCGAGCATCATTGTAAGCAGGCCTTCGGTTATCATACTGCGTGGGAATATCCATACAAGTATATTGAACGGGCTTGCAAGATAATAGCCGATTATACCCATAAACTCGCCCGACAGATTTCTGCTCCACGAGTACATAAGGCTCTCGCCGTTACCTATTACATCATGCACATAGTCAAAATAGAAAACATACTGTGCGTTAAGGTCGAGCGACAGCACCGACCTTTCGCCAAACGGATATATATCAAATGATATATAAGCTATACCCATCAGTATAACAGGGATAAGAAACGCCGCAAACAGATAACCGTTCTTATAGCACAGGTGTCTGAATGACAGCATTTTTTCTCTGAAATTTGCCATTATTTATTGTCCTCACGTCTTTGTCTGCGTCCTGATTCTTCACTGACTATATATCTCGGACGCTGTTTTATCTCCTCGTATATCTTGCTGAGATAATATCCCATAATGCCGATACCGAGCATAAGTATACTGCCTATTATAAGCAGAAGAAGTATTACGGTCGAAAAGCCGTCTGCCGCCTTTCCTGTACAGAAGTTGACAAGGGTCTGTATAGCCAGTATCACGGCAAATATAAAGAACAGCACTCCCGACCAGGTGATTATCTGCATAGGTACGTTTGTAAAGCTGGTTATCGAGCTTATAGCATATCTGAACAGCTTTCTGAACGACCACTTTGTCTTGCCTGCGTTTCTTGGCGCAACGTCAAATTCGACACGCTCTGTCCTGAAGCCTACCCAGCTTGAAAGCGCACGGAAGAAGGTGAGCCTTTCGGGCATTTCGTTGAGTGCGTTGACAACCTTGCGGTCCATCAGCTTATAATCGCTTGCGCCGTCAAGGTCTATAGCTGAGCTGTTCTTCATCATACGGTAGAAGGTCTTTGCAAAGAGCTTGTATATTATGCCCTCCTTGCCTCTTGACGCTTTGACCGCCTCTACGACCTCTGCACCGTTTTTCCATGCGGCATACATCTTTTCAAGAAGCTCCGGCGGATGCTGTAAGTCGCAGTCAATCACCGCAACGCAATCGCCGTCTGCGGCTTTAAGTCCCGCAAAAACGGCTCCCTCTTTGCCGAAATTTCTCGAAAAATGAAGTCCTCTTATATGCTCGTCCGTTTCTCCGAGCTGTTTTATAAGCTCCCACGTTCCGTCCTTTGAGCCGTCGTCAACGAATATCAGCTCATAGTCGGACAGCGGCGCTAATATACCGCCGAGCCTTTCTGCGGCGGCAGGTATATTTTCCTGCTCGTTGAAGGCAGGTATAACTACTGAGATCATCTTATTCTCCGATTATATTTATTTCTACTGTCTTTTCACGTTCACCGTCAAAATCCATATATATTATGTACTGCGTAAGGCCGAGTGAAATCTCGCCGTCACAGATAGCGGTAACTACCGAGCCGCCTGCAAGCTGGTGGCAGATAGCCGCTCTGAGCGGTTCTTCCGCAAGGGTGGATACCTTTTCGTAATATTTGAGATAACCGTTCAGTGCTTCAATATCATTTGTTGCGGTGAACACCGACGCAGTGGTGTGCATTGAAGAAATTGATATGATGCCGTTTCTGATATTGGCTCTGCGTACGCACTCCATTACATCCTCGGTAAGATCCATATAGCCTGTCTTTGAGGGAATGGTGATGGTGAATGTCTGTTTTACGTTATTCATAAGGCTTATCCTTTCATATTGCGGCACTGCCGCTTTTAATTTAACGTTTTACGTTTGTATTTATTCTCACTCTGCCCGAAGGCGAGGTTACGGCTAAATCGTCATCCTCAGCGGCTCTGCCGTCGCTCATTGCCGCAAGGCCGTTTATATAGCAACGTGTTCCCTGCGAAATGACCGTGTCTGCGTCTGACGCAAAATCAATATCCACTGTGCCTGTGGAATTGACAAGGCTTCCGCCCGAAAATTCGTCTATATACATATTTATTTTACCGCTGTCGCAGTCGATGCCGAGCGTTCCCGAGCAGGACAGCCTTTCTATATCGGCGCTTCCGCTCTTGCATTTTATATTCACCATATATCCGCTCACCGCACAGCAATGCAGGTCGGATGACGCAGTGTACAGGTTAAGGTTTGAAAAGGGCTTGTCGGGAAGCTGTATTTCAATCCTGTAGCTGAACTGCTCACGGGTGAACAGCGTTATCACAAGGCTCGGCACCTGCTCGACTATAAGCCGTCCGCCGTCCTCGTAAATATCGACCTCCGTATCGCTGACATACGAAACGTGTATCAGCTCGTCCGAAGAACGTGTTATATATACCGGAATATCCGTTGTTTCGACAGTAAGGTACTGCGTAAACGGAAAGCTCCCGCTCCCGTGCTTTACATTACTGCGGTAGTCCTTGTCGATTATCAGCGCAAACATAAGCATAGCGATAAGGCATATCGCTCCGCACAGGAAAAATATGCGGATAAGCACCTGAACCGCCGTCAGCTTCTGCACACGGATATGGCGGAAACGGATATGATCTTTCAGCTTCATTCTTTAGTCTTTGAAAAAAGTCTGTAGACAAAAGATGCGGCAAAGGGGCATATTCTCGCTACGCTCAGAAGTATCAGCCCAAGCCCGAAGAAAAGGCTTGCCGCTCCGAAAAACAGCATCGTATATTCCGACAGGTCGGATACGAAAATACTGCCCTTTCCTATTATGCGTATAAATGCGGACGGCAGTGTTATCATGCCGTTTGCGGTAAGTGCAAGCGCAAATACCATAAGGACAAGTATGCCGGTAAATATCACCGCAGATAAGGCTATAAGGCATACGGTCCTGGGAATGCGTGCAAATCTGCACACTGTTTTTGTCTGCATAAAATCTCCTCATATCTATGTCTTATGGGCTGTGTTACGCTTTTTTGCGTCTTATACCCCATTTTGTTTTACAATTACGATTATTATAACATATTTAACTTGCCGTTGTCAAATTAAAGTGCCGATCTCCGCCCTTGTTACGACACGTTTTTCACAAGCACAGGTATAAAATACAAGCTGTAAGCATAACGCAACAAGAAAAAGGGGGAGTTTTTACGGGTGCCGGAGTTGAGATAATAAAACGAAACGGCGGAATAACCGCTGTCATAAGCGGAGAAATCGGGCATTTTGAAGCATCGGGAATAAGAATAAGAATCGACGCAGAGCTTGAGCGGCTTATGCCGTCTATGCTTATTCTGGATATGTCCGGCGTATCATTTATGGACAGCTCGGGTATAGGGCTTATACTCGGCAGGCAACGCATTATGGAATCGTTCGGCGGCGGTGTGGCGGTGAAGAATCCGTCGCCGTCGGTACGCAGGATAATACAGGTGGCAGGCTTGTCACGACTTATAATAAGCGGTAAAAATACGGAGGATAAAAAATGAAGTGCGAAAATTATGTTAAGCTTTCGTTCCCTGCCCTGTCACGAAACGAAAGCTATGCAAGGGCGGCTGTGGGGGCATTCGTTTCCCAGCTTGACCCGACAGTTGACGAACTGGGGAGCGTCAAGGCGGCGGTTTCCGAGGCGGTGACGAACTGTGTGGTACACGCTTATTCGGAATGTGAAACGGTGGGCATCATAAATATAACCGCCCGTATAAAAGATGAAGAAGTATACATAAAGATAACCGACAAGGGCTGTGGCATAGAAGATGTAAAAAAGGCGATGGAACCATTGTTTACAACAAAGCCGGAACTTGAGCGGAGCGGACTTGGCTTTGCGGTTATGGAAAGCTGTTGCGATAAGGTAAAGGTATCATCAAAGGTAGGAAAAGGCACAACGGTCACGCTCACATTCCGCTTTGAAAAAAGGGTGCTTAAATGAGCGCCGACAAGGACAATTCGTTCATCACGGAGCATTTCGCACTGGTGCATTCGATAGCAGGCAGATTCAGAAATCGGGGAATAGAATATGACGAACTGTTTTCGGCAGGCTGTGTCGGTCTTGTAAAGGCAGGCAACAATTTTGACGAAAGCAGGGGGCTGAAATTTTCAACGTATGCGGTACCGGTCATCATGGGGGAAATAAAACAGCTTTTCCGTGACGGCGGTACGGTAAAGGTGAGCCGCAGTTTAAAAGAGTTGTCGCTGAAAATTTGCAGGCTCCGTGACGAACTTATCAAAAACGGCGAAGAGCCTCATATTTCGGTGCTGGCGGAAAAACTCGGGATAACGCCCGAAGAAGCATCGCTTGCGCTTGGGGCTTCGCTTCCGCCTGTTTCATTAAGCAGTTATGACGATGAGGAAAACGACGAGGGCAGTTTTGACCTGCCCGTTGAGCCTGAACAGCCGAAAGCGCTTGACAGAATGGCACTGCGACAGCTTGTTTCCCGTCTTGAGCCGCTTGACCGCAGGCTGATAATACTGCGTTACAGCGAGGAATGTACGCAGAGCAAAACGGCAGAAATACTTGGAATGACGCAGGTGCAGGTGTCACGCAGAGAGAAGAAGATACTGGAGGGATTGAGGAAGCAGTTATTGTGTTGATGCGGCAGGTTGCCGCTGACAATTCGCCGTTCTTTTTGCCTCTGCTTTGTCGAGATTACGTTATCGGCGGATATCTGTGACAGAACGATCGGATATGCGCATAATCACCAAAACCGATTCGGGAGGGGAAAGCCTCTCCCGTAGCATTTGCCACCACTTGAACCTTCATTTCCGTTTATAATTATCAGATAGGTGCATAGATTCTTTCTTTTCTACACAATCACCAAAACCGATAAGTTCTGTAGGCTTTTTTCTCTGCATTTTGACGGTGATGTAAGATACTGTAAATTTGTCGTTCGAAAGTGTTTGTGAAAAGTCAACAAAAAACGTATGTAAGGTTTATGTAAAAAGATTATAATAAACAAAAAATGTTGAAAACTCGGTTGAAACTGTTGAATTGCAACAGGGGCTGTCGGGATATACAATAGGTACAAAGAAAAAATCTACCGACAGGAAAGGAAGTTTTCAACTATGTCAAACGAAAGATATGAACTTAACAAAAACCTCGCCCAGATGTTAAAGGGCGGTGTAATAATGGACGTTACAACGCCTGAGCAGGCAAGAATAGCACAGGAGGCAGGCGCTTGCGCAGTTATGGCGCTTGAGCGTATCCCTGCGATTAAAAGAGCCGCAGGCGGTGTTGCAAGAATGAGCGACCCTGCTATGATAAAGGGCATTCAGAACGCAGTTACAATTCCCGTTATGGCTAAGTGCCGTATCGGTCATTTCGCTGAGGCGCAGATACTCGAGGCTATCGAGATAGATTATATAGACGAGAGCGAGGTTCTTTCTCCCGCAGATGACAAGTACCACATCGACAAGACAAAGTTCAACGTGCCTTTCGTATGCGGTGCAAAGGACTTAGGCGAGGCACTCCGCCGTATCTCAGAAGGCGCTTCTATGATAAGAACAAAGGGAGAACCCGGTACAGGCGACGTTGTACAGGCTGTAAGGCATATGAGAATGATGCAGCAGGAAATCCGCAGGCTGACATCTATGTCAAAGGACGAACTTTACCAGGCGGCAAAGGATCTTCAGGTCGACTATGAGCTTGTAAAGTATGTTGCGGAAAACGGCAAGCTCCCCGTTGTAAACTTCGCCGCAGGCGGTGTCGCAACTCCTGCTGATGCCGCTCTGATGATGCAACTCGGCGCTGAGGGCGTATTCGTAGGAAGCGGTATCTTCAAGTCGGGCAACCCCGCAAAGAGAGCCGCCGCTATCGTAAAGGCTGTTACAAACTACACTGACGCTAAGATGATTGCAGAACTGTCGGAGGATCTCGGTGAAGCTATGGTCGGCATAAACGAACAGGAAATCGCTCTCCTCATGGCAGAACGAGGCAAATAAGGCGGCGGGTCGCCGCTGACTGTTCCGACCTTTTTAAAGGTTAGTGCGTTGCTAAGATTAGCAGAACGGTCGGGAATAAACGGTATTCCGGCTTATTGCGATTTGCGGCGGGTCGCCGCTGACTATTCCGACCTTTGCGGCAATGTGCCGCCTCAAATTCCGACCTTTTTAAAGGTTGGTGCGTTGCTAAGATTAGTGGGACGGTCGGGGATAAACGATATTCCAGCTTATTGCGATTTGCGGCGGGTCGCCGCTGACTGTTCCGACCTTTTTAAAGGTTGGGACATAGCTAAGATTAGTGGGACGGTCGGGGATAAACGATATATGAAACAAAACTACAGCGTACATAATTCGCCCGGTTTATCCGGACATTCCGCTTTTTAAGCCTTCTATCTATACTAATATTTGTAGGGGAGGGGCTTGCCCCTCCCGAAATATATCACGGAATTTTGCAGTTTACTCAAATAATATGAAAAAACACAGAAAATCATATTATTTTATAACTCAGCCGAAAGGACACAACTAATGACAGTAGCAGTTCTTGCGCTTCAGGGCGCATTTGCAGAACACGAAAAAATTCTCTCAAAGCTCGGTGCAGACAGCTTTGAGATACGTCAGAAAAAAGATCTTGACCGCAGCTTCGACCGCCTTATAATTCCCGGCGGTGAAAGCACGGTACAGGGAAAGCTGCTCCGTGAACTTGATCTTTTTGACGGCATAAAGAGCCGTATCGAAGACGGTATGCCTGTCTACGGCACCTGCGCAGGTCTTATCCTGCTTGCGAAGTCTATCTCAAACGACAGCGCACAGCACCTGCAGACAATGTCTATTGTTGCCAACCGCAACGCTTATGGCAGACAACTCGGCAGCTTCCATACCGAAGCGCAGTTTGAGGGTATCGGAGAAATTCCTATGACGTTTATCCGTGCGCCGTATATCGACAAGGCTTATGACGATGTACAGGTTCTCTCGGAGGTGGACGGAAAAATAGTAGCCGCAAGACAGAAAAATCAGCTTGTGACAGCTTTCCACCCGGAGCTTGACGGCGATACAAGAGTACACGAGTATTTTCTGAATATGTAAAGATATGTCGGATCCGCTGTTTTTTAAACGGCGGATTTTTTGTTTGCATCGCTCCGGTAACGCCTTAATTGCCCCTCCCGTTATAACCTTATCGCTCTTGCCGACACCGCCAATTACGCAAGCTCCCCAAAAACTAAACTCCATTCATTTTGCATATTTTTGAAAAATTTTTCAAAACCCTCTTGACAAATCGCAAAAGCAGTGATATAATAAAGCCTACAAAGTCGATAGGCTTTTAGAGATTAAGCCGAACCGAAAACGAGGTAAGGATATGAACAAGGACATGACAAGATATATCAGCGGTTTCCGATGTTGATTTTAGCGGCATCTTCAAAGTAAGGCAGATATACTTTTGTTGTAAATGCAACACACGGTTTTATACCGACAGAATAACAAACGAAAATTAAACTTAACGTATAACAGATTATGAATCGAAAAGGAGAAAATCACAATGAGAACATTTGACAAGATTACAGACCTTATAGGCGGCACACCCATATTAAAGCTCAACAACTACATAGCTCTGAACGAGCTTCCCGCAAACATCTACGCAAAGCTCGAATACTTCAACCCCGCAGGAAGCGTAAAGGACAGAATCGCAAAGGCGATGATAGATGACGCCGAGGCTAAGGGCGCACTCAAGCCCGGTGCAGTCATCATTGAGCCTACGAGCGGTAACACAGGTATAGGACTTGCCGCTGTAGCCGCTTCAAAGGGCTACAGAATAATCCTCACAATGCCCGAAACCATGAGCGTTGAGCGCCGTAATCTGCTCAAGGCATACGGTGCGGAGCTTGTGCTTACAGACGGTGCAAAGGGTATGAAGGGTGCGATCGCAAAGGCAGAGGAGCTTGCACAGCAGATCGAGGGCGGCTTTATTCCCAGCCAGTTCACAAACAGCGCCAACCCCACCGCACACTTCAATACAACCGGTCCTGAGATATGGGAAGATACAGACGGAAAGGTTGACATCTTCGTTGCCGGCGTAGGCACAGGCGGTACGGTTTCCGGTGTAGGTAAGTACCTCAAGAGCAAGAACCCGAACGTAAAGGTAGTTGCGGTTGAACCTGCAGGCTCGCCCGTGCTTTCAAAGGGCGTGGCAGGACCTCATAAGATACAGGGTATCGGCGCAGGCTTTGTTCCCGAAACGCTTGATACCAAGATATATGACGAAATAATTGCAGTTGAGAACGAGGACGCATTCACTACAGGCAGAACGCTTGCAAGAAAAGAGGGCTTACTTGTCGGCATCTCGTCCGGTGCGGCTGTATATGCGGCTACACAGCTTGCTAAGCACCCCGAGAATAAGGGCAAGAACATTGTTGTTCTTCTCCCCGATACAGGCGACCGTTACCTTTCAACACCTATGTTCGCTGAATAATTCAGAAATTTCTATACCCAATTTTATATAGCCATCGCAAAAGCTGTCTTGACGGACAGCTTTTTGCATTTTGTTTATAAGATAACTTCAAATAATTACTGAAAATCCGCATCACAACGTTATATTATAACCGTATTTTGCAAGTTATCAATTCTAAACTTGCACAAACGTGCTTGTGCTATAGCACAAAACCCTGTAAAACCGGTTGACCTTACTGCTTTTCGGTAGTACAATACAGGTAAAGAAAAAACAAGTACCGCAACGGCGCAGGACGATGAAAGTTCTGCGCCGTTTTGTTTACAAAGGAAAGGATGACGTACAAATGTATGAATGCAGTTTAGACAGAATGAAGGATAAGATCTCCACTTTCAGCAAATTCGGTGATGCTGGCCACGGCGGTATCACACGTTACTCGCTCTCACCCGAGGCTATTATGGCCCGTAACGAGTTCATCAAGCGTATGAAAGCTATCGGCGCAGAGATCGAGATAGATGATGTTGCTAATATCTACGCAACGCTCCCCGGCACAGACCCCGACGCAAAGCGTATCGTAATGGCTTCCCACTGTGACTCGGTAAAAAACGGCGGTAACTATGACGGTATACTCGGCGTTATGTCGGCTATGGAGGTACTTGAAACAGTACACGAGAAGAACATCCCCCATAAGCATCCTCTCACCGCTATGATATGGACAAACGAGGAAGGCTCGCTGTATCCGCCTGCTATGATGTGTTCGGGTATCGTATGCTACGATTATCTGCCTGAAGATATCAGATGCAAGTTCAAGTATGAGGATATGATGAATTCAAAGAGCATCCTTGACAATACATCGACATTCGGTGAAGCGCTTGACAAGTCGGGCTTCAAGGGCGACAAGAAGTACCGCCTGTCACCCGACAGATATATGTATATGTTTGAAACTCACATCGAGCAAGGTCCTATCCTTGAAGATGCAGGAAACGATATAGGCGTTGTTGACTGTGTACTGGGTATGTTCAACTACAGGCTGAAGTTCTACGGACAGACGACCCACGCAGGCACATTCCCGATGCCCAAGCGCCGTGACGCATTCTTTGCCGCATCGCAGGCTCTGTGCTATCTGCATGAGGAAATCGACAAGCTCGGCTACAGCGACCTTGTTTACACAACGGGCGAGGTTGTATGCCACCCTTGCGTACATACCTGCGTACCCGACTTCTTTGACTTCTCGTTCGACTCACGTCACGAAGATCCCAAGGTACTTGAAAAGGTACTGGCTATCGTAAAATCCTGCGAGGAAAAAACGTGGGCAGGCTGTACCTGCAAGGTAGAAAAGGCTTGGAACCGTGATACTGTCTACTGGGATAAGAAGCTGGTAAGCTATGTAAAGACATCCGCAGAAGAATGCGGTATCAAGCACCAGTATATCCACTCAGGCGCAGGTCACGATGCACAGTTTGCCGCATATATGCTCCCGACAACTATGATATTCGTACAATCGAAGGACGGTCTTTCACACTGCGAGCCGGAATATTCAAGCCCCGAGCATTGCACTGAGGGCGCAACGGTTATGCTGAATGCCGTCCTCAAGGCAGATAATGATTGATTATAATGACAACCACTTCTTTTTTTGGTATATTTCCTGACTGATTTTGCTTTATCTGATTTACTTTCACCCGCTTTTACTGCGGGTGATTTTTTTGCGCTCGGGGTTCATTACGGACAGTAATTAAAAATAGAATAATAAGGCTTGATTTTTTATTTAAACTATGGTACAATAGTACAGTATCAGAAATAGAACCCGTGATTATGGGTGTAAGCCCTGTGCAAGGGAGTCCTGTGAACCATGTCAGGCGGGGAACCGAGCAGCATTAAGCAGTTATGACCTGTGCCGCAGCAAGTTTACACTCATAATCACGGGTTCTATTTTTGCGTATCGTTTTATTTACCGATTATTATGTACTTTGTCACGGGAGGTTAGTTATGCATCTTGCTCTTTATCGTAAGTATCGTTCTGCCACCTTTGACGAAGTAATTTCGCAGGAACATATAACCACCACGCTGAAAAATCAGATAAAGGCCGGCACTCCGGCTCACGCTTATCTGTTCACAGGATCGAGAGGTACGGGTAAGACCACCTGTGCAAAGCTGATGGCAAAGGCGGTAAACTGCTTATCTCCCGTTGACGGCAACCCCTGCGGAGAATGTGAAAGCTGTAAGGCGATAGCCGCAGGCTGTCCGGATATAATCGAGATGGACGCAGCCTCAAACAACGGCGTTGACGATGTTAGGGCATTGCGTGACGAGGTTATGTACGCTCCGACTGTCTGCCGTTATAAAGTTTATATAATAGACGAGGTGCATATGCTGTCCTCACAGGCATTCAACGCACTTCTGAAAACCATAGAAGAACCGCCGCCGCACGTTATATTCATACTTGCGACTACCGAGATACACAAGGTGCCTGCGACTATCGCATCAAGATGTCAGCAGTTCCGCTTTTCAAGAATTGACGTAGAAGAAAGCACAAAGCGGCTGTGCGAGATAGCAAAAAAAGAAAACGTAAATATAACCGAGGATGCGGCAAGACTTATTTCAAGATTGTCCGACGGCGGTATGAGAGATGCGGTTTCGCTGCTCGACCAGTGTATAAGCGTGAGCGCCGACATTGACGAGGAAACCGTAAGGACTACCGCAGGCATCGCAGGAACGGAGCATCTGTTCACGCTTGCACAGTGCATACACGAGCAGAATGCGCCCGAGGCACTGAAAATTCTCGACGAGCTTCACAATCAGTCGAAGGATCTTATGCTTCTTCTTGACGAGCTGTTGTCGCATTTCAGAAATCTGTGCATACTGTCGGCAACGAACTCCGACTTTTCGCTTATCCCTGCAGGAAGCGGAACAAGAAACGATCTTGCAAGGCAGACAAAGGAGTTTACTCTCGGAGAAATAATGCGGTGTATGGATATACTGCAGGACTGCATTGCGAGAACTCCGAAAACGGCAAAGCGTAAGACTGTTGCCGAAATGTGCCTTATAAGGCTGTGTACGCCACGTCTTGACAGTGACACATCGGCATTGTCGTTAAGGCTTGAAAAGCTGGAGAACAGGCTCGACAAGCTGTGTGACGGCGAGATAAGCATTCAGCCGAAAACCGCAGTGCAAACCGGCGAAAGCACAGAAAAGCATATACCGGCGCAATCTGCAAAGCCCGTAAGCGTAACCGGCGACAGACCGCAGGATATTATTGCAGATACGCTGAACAGGATAGAAAATAAAATCACATCCGCCGATGATAAGCAGAAGGACGTGACAGCTCCGACCGCTCCGGTACAGCAGAGCGGTACAGAGCGGAATGCCGCAGACAACAAGCCTGACTGGTTGTTTGAGGGTACCGGTGGTGCTGATGAAAACGCAAGTACAGGAAACGAAGATGCTCCTCCGTTTGACCTTGACGAACCGCAGGCAAGCGTTGCTCCGCCTGAGCCCGTTCCGCAGGAACAGGCAGGCAATACAAGCGGTGACGGCAACAAGCCTGATTGGCTGTTTGAGGGTACAGGCGGCACAAACGATAACGCAAGTGCAGGAAACGAAGATGCTCCTCCGTTTGACCTTGACGAACCGCAAGCAAGCGTTGCTCCGACAGAGCAGGAACAGGCAAGCAAGACAGACGGCAACGGCGACAAGCCGGACTGGCTGTTTGAGGGTACGGGCGGTGCTGATGAAAACGCAAGTGCAGGAAACGAAGATATTCCTCCGTTTGACCTTGACGAACCGCTGGCAAGCGTTGCTCCGACAGAGCAGGAACAGGCAGTAAAGACCGGGAATAATCTTCCCGAACAGCATAAAAATAATCTGTCGGCAGGCAGTGCGCAAAGTACCGGTAATGCCGATCCGCAGGTAACCGAGATACTCGACAGACTTCCCGTTATACTGCAGGCTATACTGGGACAGGTGCAAGTGACGCTCGGTCGGGATACGGTGAATATCAGCGGTTATCAGAAATTCCAGTATGATTTCCTGACAACAGGCGACTCGAAGGAACGGCTTGAGAAAGCCGCCGAAGAGGTAACAGGCAGAAGGCTTGTAATGGCCTTTGATAATATCGGCGATACAGCCGAAAGCAAGGATAAAAGCGACCCTGTTTCCGATTTCTTATCAAGAGCGGAAAAAATGGGCGTAAAAATAAAATACAAAAAACCAAAAAATTAAGTCGTTGACTTAAAGATACGAAAGGAAAAATCACAATGAAAGCAAGATTACCCAAGGAATACCAGAACAGAGGCGCAAACAACATGAACAGCATGATAAAGCAGGCTCAGAAGATGCAGGAAGACATCGAGCGTGTACAGGCTGAGCTTGAGGCAAGAGATTTCACAGCTTCTGCCGCAGGCGGTATGATTGAAGTTACGATGAGCGGTGCAAAGGTACTCAAGGAGGTTAAGCTCAACCCCGAGGTAGTTGACAAGGACGCTATCGAGGATCTTCAGGACGTTATCGTAGCAGGCGTAAATGCCGTTATCACACAGATTGAAGAAGTAAGTGCCGCAGAGATGGAAAAGGTAACAGGCGGAGTTAACATTCCGGGACTTGTTTAATGGCTGAATATAATTCTCAGCCGCTTATAACGGCGGCGCAGGAATTCGCCAAGCTCCCCGGCATCGGTCTTAAAACGGCGCAGAGGCTGGCATATTATATACTGAACGCCCCGGAGGAAGAAGTAGAGCAGTTTGCGTCCGGAATTCTACGGGCAAGACGCAGTATGAAGCTGTGCAGTGTATGCCAGAATATCTGCAATACGGACAAGTGCGATATATGCTCGGACAGCCGCAGGAACCACAAGGTCATATGCGTTGTGGAAAGTCCCAAGGATGTTTCCGCCATAGAACGAAGCGGCGGCTTTGACGGAGTGTATCATGTACTTCACGGGCTGTTGTCACCGATGAATTCGATAGGTCCGCAGCAGCTTAAAATAAAGGAGCTTATGGCAAGGCTGTCGGATACGGACGAGGTCATAATGGCTACAAGTCCGACTATCGAGGGAGAGGCTACGGCAACATATCTTTCAAGAATGATAAAGCAGCTGGGAGTAAAGGTGACCCGTCTTGCGTATGGTCTGCCTGCGGGCGCATCGCTTGAATATGCGGACGATGTTACGCTCCAGAGGGCGCTTGAAAACCGTAACGAAATATAATTTTCTTCGGGAAAGGAATATGATAAATGACACAGGAACAGTTGAACACGATACAGGAACAGACAAAGAAAATAACCAACCCGAAACTGCTCGAAGTGATGAGAACGCTGAAAAAATGCGCTGAAGAGAAAACAAATCCCGAGCCGCAGTATCAGGTGGATTATATCGACAATCTGATGGAAGCAAGACTTCTTGCCCCTGTAACCGTGACGGATATGTCGGGGGAGAACGAAAATCAGATGAAGGTACAGTTCTCGCACCTTACAAATCCTCAGAACGAGAAATATTTTATGGTGTTCACCGATATGGAAACAATGCAGAAGAACATCAACGATATAAGCAAGATCTGCGTAATCGCCGTTACATATAAGGATCTTTCCGCTATGCTGTCACAGCCGAAGTGTGCTATGAAGGGCTTTGTTATAAACCCCTTCACCGAGAACATTATCTGCGGTCCTCAGCAGGCAGAGGTCATAGCAAATTATATAAGGCAGAAAAAGTTCAACAGCGGCGAGCTTACTGTCATAAACGAGGTTACGGGCGTGCCGGACACTGTTACCAAGCCTATAACGAGCTATTTTGACAGCCGTAAGGATATCAAGAAGGCATATATTATGAATATGCGCAAGGTAAATCAGCTCAACCGCCTTATAATCGTGGATTTCGAGGGTGAGGACGACAAATTCGACGACTTTACCAAGGACTTTACCGAAAAGGTACTGAAGGATATAAACGACGAAAAAGCGCCGTTTATGATAATGAACTTCAATCAGCCTGCCGCAAAACAGGCGACAAAAGAAAAAGTTCCGTTCTATGTAAAGGTTTAACGGCTTTAATCGTTATGCAAAAAATGAACACAAACAAAAGAGGCTTTTGCCTCTTTTTTGTTTATTCTGCGGAAATTTTCGTAATTGTTTTGCATTTACTTGACGAAAAAGCGGTTATGATATATCATTATACTGTATAAATAGGTCTACGGACCGGACGGGAGAAATCATGAAAAACATTATCTCTGCTTCAATGCTTGCGAGCGACCTTACAAATATAGAAAAAGAAATCCACCGTACCGAAAACGCACAGGTCGAGTGGCTTCATATAGATGTTATGGACGGAGTTTTCGTTGACAATATAACCTACGGGAACAACGTGGTTGCCGCTATGCGTAAAGTGAGCGATATATATTTTGACACGCACCTTATGGTGACCGATCCCACAAATCTTATACCGCTTTTCGCCCTTGCGGGCAGTAATATGCTTACTATCCACCTTGAAAGCAAAGGCAATACGGAAGAAAATCTCAGAGCGATAAGAGAAAACGGTATGAACGCAGGACTTGCCATAAAGCCTGCTACAGACTGGAAAGAAGTCATACCTTATCTGCCGCTGTGCGATATGGTGCTTGTAATGACCGTTGAACCCGGCTACGGCGGACAGGGATTTATTCCGCAGTGTGCCGACAAGGTGGCAATGCTCCGTAAATACTGCGACGAAAACGGATTTGACAAGATGAATATACAGGTTGACGGCGGTATCAACACGGCAACCGCCGCAACAGTTAAAGATGCCGGTGCAAACGTACTTGTAGCAGGAACATATCTGTTCAGGGCAGTGGATATGAAAGCGGCGGCAGACGCTATACGCTAAAAGCAGTCGGGCAACAGCTCAGTTGCTTTGTCTGTAAGCAGAGTATAATATTCCTCCGTGTCGCTCATACGGTTGAGATCCGTATATAACGGGAGGCGGTACTCCGACACGATGTGCCGTATAATTCCGATGCGGCTTTCGGAAGATTTGCTCTGCGGCAGATGAATGGCAAGACGGTAATCTTTCCCGTCACGGTCTGCGTATAAGGATACACGGTCTGCGACAGCCTTAAGTGCCTTGCAGAGCCTTGCGAGAACGCAAAGCTCTCCCTCGCAGATGACCGCCGTAAGCGGCGGTCGGCAGGATGCGTTTTTTCCGGACGGAGCGCCTTTAAGGCAGGAGATATACAAGGTACAGCCTCCGTCGCTTTTCGGGAAAGCCTCGACAAGCAGACGTTCTCCGCAAAGCCCGAGATCATGATCTTCGCTGAGGCAGGATATAAGTCTTGACAAAGCAAGTTCTGAGGTACGGGAATCGCCCGAAATATCTTCGCATTTAATGCGGTATCCGTCCATATCCGACGGATCAAGCGTAATTTTTACGGTATTTCCCGCAAGTTCATCTATCTGCATGGGACACCTCCTGTTAAACCGGTTAAACAGCTTATAGTCTGAAAGGACAAAAAGATATAATGAATACAACCACAAATGAAGCTCTTCTTAAGAAGATAGACGAAGCTCCTTTGCTGATGTCAAAGGAGGCGGCTAAGAAAAAACTGCGTAAGCCGAGAAGCATATACGGCGATCAGATACTTTTTATGCTGGCGATAACCGTCATTGCCACCTGCTTTTACGGTATGAGGGTAGTAACGGTGTGCGCCTGCTCGGTGCTTGCCTGCATACTGACCGATATGGTCGGCTGTTTCCTTTCAAAGAAGGAATACGGTGTAAAAGACCTGTCAACCATAGCCTACGGTATGGCTCTTGCTCTTATGCTCCCTGCAAGCGTTGAATATTATGTCGTGATAATCGGCGCAGTGCTTGCAATTACGGTAAAGCATATATTCGGCGGCAAGGACAACTATATATTCAATCCTGCGGCGGTTGCGATAGCGTTTCTTATAATCTGCTATCCGACACAGGTGCTGATGTATCCGCAGCTTGACGCTCATCCGGAAATATTCGGAGATGCGGGAACGCTTGTAAGCGGAATCGAGAGCAGCTTTATAAAGAACGGCGCAATGCCGTCGCTGACTCCGCTTGAGATACTTATGGGAAGATTCCCCGGCCCTATGGGAACTACTCATATACTCGTGCTGATAGTAAGCGGTATCTGCCTTATCTGCAGAAGAAGCGTGTCGCTTTCCGCTACTGTGGGCGGAATAGCCGTAATGGGCGTGCTTTCCTATCTCACAAGCAGTGTAGAGCCTGCTATGGACGCTGTTATTTTCCGTTTTATAAGCGGATTTGTACTGTTCGGCTTTATATTCCTTGCGAGCGATCCGCAGACGCTTCCGTTTACAAACGGCGGAAGGGTGCTGTACGGCATAGCGCTCGGCGTAATCACGGTTATATTCAGAAATTCCGCAAATATCGAGGGAATATTCGTGTTCTCCCTGCTGATAGTAAACGCTCTGTCGCTGTATCTTGACAAGCTGGCATTCGTAATAGGCGTACAGACAAAACAGCTTTTAAGATACCTTAAGCATAACCTCGGCTCGTTTGAGCGAATGACAGAGGACGCAAAGCAGGGTAAGACGCCGAAACTTTCAGATACGCAGGAAATTATGATTGAACCTGTTAATTATAATATGCCCCCTATCGACAATAAGGTCACAAAGGTAAAACGTCATAAAAAGTCGGTAATGGAGAATCTTTCCGACAAAATATCGGATTCGGTAAAGAAGAAGAAAGCTTCGGCTCAGACCGCCGGCGAAAAGGAAAAGGAGGCGCAGCATGGCTCAGACAAAACAGATGAAGCCGGAAAAGACACGGAAAAGTGACTTTAAGTTCACCCGTGATCTTATAGACGGACTGGCAAAGCAGAATGTCGTGCTGATGACAGGCATTGTAAACGCACCTGTAATAATCGCCGCTACGACCTTCAAGAAGGGCGTGGTAATCGCTCTTGCTTTTGCGATAATATCGTTTCTGACGATAGTTACCTGTTCGTTTGTACCGAAAAAAATAGTTTATACCCTCAGAGTAATTATATATGCGCTGGTAGGCTCGGTCTATTATATCCCGACCGTACTTCTTTTAGAGCAGATCTTTCCGCTTACGGTAGAGCTTATAGGCATCTATATGCCGCTTATAATTACAAACGCTCTTATCTTCTCGAAAACGGAAAGCCGTTTCTATCTTGAGGACAAGCTGAAAATGATAATCGACGTAATTTTCTTCATAGCGGGTTTCGGCGCAGTGTGCGTCCTTACCGGAGGCTTCAGGGAGCTGATATGCTTCGGCACGTTTGCCGGAATAAAGCTGTTTGATTTCAAGATTGCGGCTTTTGAATCACCTTTCGGCGGATTTATACTTGTCGGAATAATGGCAGGTATGTTCAGGGCGCTTTACAACTATCTGCGTAACCGCAGAATAAGGCTTAACAGCGAGGAGCATAACAAGGCGGCGGCTCACACCTACCGTTCAAGCACCGAAAGCAAGCCGGCTGCACCCCATCTGCTTCCCTCGCAGGACGACAACGTAAAGGAGCGCAGTGATGGATAAATTAGCACTTTTTATCAATACGGCTATGCTCGCTATGTTTGTCGAGAATGCGATATTCTCCCGTGCGCTCGGCACAAGCGTGGCGTTCTACGCATCAAGAAAAAAAGAAAGCATATTCGGACTGGGTCTCGGCATAACATACGTTATCGTGGTTTCAAGCTGTATCACGTTCTTTATAGACGGGTGGCTTGCCGACTGGCAGTATTTTTATGTTGTCATGCCGCTTATATACACGCTGACGGTGAGCATAGTATATACGGGCAGTCTGCTCCTCCTGTGGAGATTCCTGCCAAAGATATTCAGAAACATCAAGAAATACGTTCATCTTTCGGTGTTCAATGCGGCAGTGCTGGGAGCATTGTTCCTGAACACGACATATCACGCTGATTTCTTTTCGTATATGGGATTCGGTGTCGGAATAGCGGCAGGCTTCTTCATTGCGGTGTTCTTCCTTCATATCGCAAACGAAAGGCTCAATTCTCCGCTTATTCCCGAGGCATTCAGAGGAATGCCGATAATGATGGTTTTTGTCGGCATTATGTCACTTGCATTCTATGCGCTGACAGGATATAACACGGGCGCTATCTGATAATTTCTAAAATGGAGATACTGATATGAGCAGAAAAAAAGGATTCAAGGTAAAACGTTCAAGAAGAAATCTGTATAAAAAACGTAAAAGCACCGGCAGGAAGATATTTGACGGGGTTCTTTTCGTTGTAATACTGGGCGCATTTGTCTTTGTGGGATACTCGGTCGCTTCTCCGCTGATAAAGTTTTTCGGCGGAAACGGGGACAATTCCTCTGTGAGCGAGCCTGCGTGGACACCGCCCGAATCGCTCCCCGAAACATCGGACAGCAATTCGCAGGCGAACACTTCGGACAACACGTCAGGCAACTCAGGCGGCAGTAATACAACAAAGGATAACACCTCCTCAGCGCCAAGCGAGGTAACATCTGCTTTTGCGACGGTCGCTCCCGACTCCGCACTGAAAAGCGATGCCGCACTGAATAAGTTCCTTGCCTCAGCAAAGGACAGCGGTTATAACACAGTCGTATTTACGCTTAAAAACACCACAGGCGAACTGTTATACAAATCATCGCTTAAGGCTGTAAAGGATAATACAGACGTAAATAAGGGCAGTCTGACGGCGGCTCAGATAGTAAAGGCGTGCAAAACGGCAGGAATCACTCCCGTTGCGGCTATAACAACGCTTTACGACAGAAAGACACCGTATCTTTTCGACAATGCAGGATATATAATTACAGACGGAAACTGGAGCTGGCTGGATGCCGCCGCCGATAACGGCGGTGTAGATGGGTGGGGCGGGCGGGCGCCCGCCGCCGATAACGGCGGTAAACCGTGGACTACCCCCTATTCCGCAGATGCGGTAAATTATTATGCGGATATATGCGGAGAGCTTGCAAAGGCAGGATTTGCCGATATTGAGCTTGAAAACACCGTCTTCCCGAACTTCCAGTCCTATGACTACTCGCTGTTGTCAAAGGAACTGCAGAATGCCAACAGAAGCGAAAAATTAGCCGTTCTTGCGGCATCGTGCGCAAAGAAAGCAAAGGAAGGCAACGCAACCGCAACGGTTGAAATAAAGGCTGACGCACTGCTTACAATGTCGGCTACGGCTTATGACGGTACGGCTGAAATATGGTCTGCGAAGGATAAGATGGGTGACAGCAGGGTACTTGTCACAATGGATATGTCGCTGCTTGGCACAAAGCTTCAGACCTCGGCAGACAAGACGGTAACGGTTGAAAAGGATAAGGTCAAGGCGATAAATCAGATATTCACGCTTGTAAAGAAGGCTGTCGGCGACAAGGAAATATCGGTCGGAATAACAGGCAGTGCAAATTTATCGGCAGATGAAATCAAAAATTGTAAAACGGCACTCGAAAAGCTCGGATTTACCGATATAAGATTCGAATAAATACACAAAAGTGCTTGCATTTGCGGCATTTTTAAGGTATAATTAGAGAATAACATAAGAGCGAATATCGCACGGAAAAGAAAGGAATACAAAATGACAGAATTACTGACATTATTAACAAGCGGACAGACAGCAACAACCACAGGACAGGGTGGAAACGATATAGTGAGCATACTTACAATGCTTATCCCCCTTGCGCTTATGGTAGTTATATTCTACTTCCTTATCATAAGACCCGAAAAGAAGCGTGGCAAGAAGATGCAGGAAATGCTCAACAACCTTGAGGTTGCTGACGAAGTAGTAACAACAGGCGGTATTGTCGGCAGAGTATTAAGAGTTACAGATGATACTGTACTTATCGAAACAGGCTCTGACAGAACAAAGATTCGTGTATTAAAGAGCAGTATTGCCGAGAACAGAACTGTTCACGATGATACGGAATCAAAGTAAGAGATTATTCTGAGATATTATAAAAAACACCCTCACGGCATCAGCTGGGAGGGTGTTTTTTGTGAAAAAATCCATCGTACTTGCCGGTAATCTTCCGGCAAGTACGATGGATTTAACTTATTGTACCTATATGCGATATTATGCGGTTACATATCGAACAGGTTTATCACTTCAATACCTTTGGCTTCAGCCATGCGTACCGTCTGACCTGTGCCGCTCCTGCTGTTGCTTTGGTCATAATATGCCACACAGCAGTCTGCAAGCTCTGTCAGGCGGGCATTACGCTGTTTCATACAGTCCTTGGTGTATTCACTGCCGATATACTCGATGCTGTCAGCCGCCATCATTATCGCATAAAACTCCTGCTTATCGTTGTAGCTCCAGTTCTTTGTCTGCTCTTCGTTTGAGCAGGGGAGTACAAGGTGTAGCTTTATATCGAGTGCCTTGCGTTTTCTCAGATACAGCACCATATGAGCGCACATAGTGTCGAAGCCGAGAGCACCGCCGCAGTAGAAGTCGGTGACGCCACGCTTGACAAGTCCGCATATTGTGCTGTCAAGCAGAGATTTAAGCGCATACATATCCGAGCTGTCAATTTTACGATGCCCTGTAAAGCAAACCGATGTCATACGCAAAGCCTCCTTTTAGTTACGATAAAAAGAAAAATAAGCCGTATCTGCGTCTGACAAATACGGCTGATGTGCTAAAGCAAGATGTAAATCAGTCTTCAACCTTTTCTTCGATGAACTTAACGATGTCACCGACAGTCTTGATCTTTTCAACCTGATCATCGGGAATCTCGATGTCGAACTCTTCTTCAAAGCTCATTACGAGGTCTACTACGTCAAGTGAATCAGCGCCGAGGTCGTCTGTGATGCTTGCAGCCTCAGTAACCTTGTCTTCTTCAACGTCGAGCTGGTCAACGATTATCTTTTTTACCTTATCAAATACCATTTGAAATCTCCTCCGTGTTTTTAAAAAGAAATTTTCTTTCGTTAATATTATACGGCATTACGCCGAAATAATCAAGTCGTATTTACAACAAATACATTAAAAAAATGTCTAAATTTACTGGGTGTATTTCTACACTTTGCACAACTTTCAAAGGGTTATTGAAAGCTGTTGATTTACCGTCCGAAATTACGAATATGCCGTAGCATATTATGACCGCCGGTAACGTAGGTTACGCAAATCACAAGCCGTCAGAACGGCAAACAGTCAGCGGCGACTCGCCGCACGGCGAATTTGCCGTGACTTTCAGTTACTCGGAAAACATACCGATTTTGCGGAATTTCTTGTAGCGGTTGTCAAGCAGGGTAGGAATATCTATCCTTGACAGCCTTTCGACCGCACTTATAAGATATTCAGATATATTGTCCGCTGTCTGTGCAGGGTCTGTATGACCACCGCCTACAGGCTCGGCGATTATCTTATCGCACACGCCGAAATTGTACAGATCATCTGCGGTGATCTTCATAAGATCTGCCGCTTCCTTTTCTCTTGAAGGATCCTTCCATAAAATAGAAGCAAAGCCTCTGGGAGAAATTACGGAATATAAAGCGTGTTCAAGCATAGCAAGCTCATCGCATACGGCAAGTGCAAGTGCGCCGCCGCTTCCGCCTTCACCGAGAACTACCGATATAACGGGGGTTTTCAGCGTCATAAACTCGGCAATATTCTTTGCTATAGCCTCGCCCTGACCTCTTTTTTCGGCTTCAACTCCGCAGAATGCGCCCGGTGTATCAACAAAGCAGATAACTGGTCTGTGGAACTTCTCCGCCTGATATGCAAGCCTTAATGCCTTTCTGTAGCCCTCGGGATGAGGCATTGAGAAATTCGACTTCTTGTTTTCCTCAAGGTTTCTGCCCTTTACCTGCGCAATCACTGTGACGGGAGTGCTGTTAAGAGTAGCTATACCCGATAATATTGCGGCATCGTCACCGTAGTGGCGGTCGCCGTGAAGCTCGGTGAAGTGGTTGAATATAGCAGGAATATAGTCGTTTACGGTTGGACGATTCTTTTCTCTTATTATCTCAAGATGCTGTGTAGCAGTCATATTTGACATTATCATTACCGTCCTTTCAACCGTGCTGCCAGTCAGCGCCGATTTTTTTATAGTTATGCAGTCTTAATATATTCGACAGCGTTTTACGCATTGAGCGTCTGTCGGCTATCGCATCAACAAAACCGCTTTCAAGCAGGAATTCTGCCGTCTGGAAATCATCGGGGAGCTTCTGCTTTATAGTGTCCTGTATAACACGTCTGCCTGCGAATCCTACAAGCACCTTAGGCTCGGCAAGGATTATATCTCCAAGACTTGCAAAGGACGCTGTAACACCGCCTGTTGTGGGGTCGGTAAGCACCGTGATATAAAGTCCGCCTGCATCGCTGTGACGTTTTACCGCACCGCTTGTCTTTGCCATCTGCATAAGGGAGATTATACCCTCCTGCATTCTCGCACCGCCCGACGCTGTGAAGAGTATAACGGGCAGCTTATGCTCTGTGGCATATTCAAACGCTCTTGTTATCTTTTCGCCTACGACACTGCCCATGCTCGCCATCATAAAATTGGAATCCATAATGCCGATGACCGCACGGTAGCCTCGTATAGTGCATTCGCCCGTCACTACTGCGTCCTTCAGTCCCGTGCTTTCCTGCATACCCTTTATCTTCTTCTCATAGTCGGGGAAGCCGATAGGATTCAGTGACACCATATTTTCGTCAAACGGCTTGAAGCTGTCCTTGTCGACCGTTATATCAAGACGCTCCTTAGCGGAAAGCCTTGCGTGATAGTTGCAGACAGGGCAGGTTTTCTTACGCTTTTCAAACTCGTCCATATAGAACACGTTCTGACAGCGGGGACATTTGAACAGCAGGTCCTTGGGTATTTCGGGGGCGGAGGAATCCGCCTCGTCCTTCTGTTCCTCATTAAAACGGTCCTTGACCATTTTAAACAGATCTTCTAACAATTAAAGCACCGCCTTTATTGCTCAAATCAAATAATAACATTATCTGTCGATAGATTCAAGGGTATTAACCCATCCCCCTTGCCCCCTTCCCGGGAAGGGGGGAGATATGGGGGCTACCGCCCCTCAACCCTGTCGGGGGCTACGCCCCTGCGACCCTATTGTAGATTATATTTTATCTGCTTTGTAATGTTTTATCAATAATTCGTCAGATCCTTGCGGTTAAGGAAGCCTATATCGAAATTACCGCTTTCGACATCCTCGTCACGCAGGAGATTGAGCTGGAAATCAATGTTGGTGTTGATACCCTCTATGAGAAATTCGGAGAGGGCTACCTTCATCTTCTGGATAGCCTCTTTCCTGTCCTCGCCCTTTACAAGCACCTTTGCTATCATACTGTCATAGTAAGGGGGTATCTCGTAGCCCTGATATACCGCCGTATCAATACGCACGCCGAAACCGCCGGGCATATGAATCGACTTTATCTTACCGGGGCAGGGGCGGAAGTTGTTCTTAGGCTCTTCCGCATTTATACGGCACTCGATAACGTGACCGCTGAGCTTTATATCCTCCTGCTTATACTGCAGGGGAAGTCCTGCGGCGATGTTTATCTGCGCCTTTACAAGATCCACGCCGGTCACCATTTCGGTTACGGGGTGTTCGACCTGTATTCTTGCGTTCATCTCCATAAAGTAGAAGTTTAAATCCTTGTCTACAAGGAATTCTACCGTTCCTGCGTTTGCATAGCCGCAAGCCTTTGCCGCTCTTACTGCCGCTTCTCCCATTCTCCGACGGAGATCCTCTGTCATAATGGGGCTGGGGCTTTCTTCAAGCACCTTCTGATTACGGCGCTGTAACGAGCAGTCACGCTCACCGAGATAAATTACATTTCCGTGCTCGTCCGCAAGGAGCTGTATCTCGACGTGTCGGGGATTTACAATGAACTTCTCGATATATATATCATCGTTTGCAAAGAACTGTTTAGCCTCCTGCTTTGCGGCGGTCATTGCCGCTTCAAGCTCTTCGGGCTTTTCAACAAGTCTTATGCCTCGTCCGCCGCCGCCTGCGCTCGCCTTTACCATTATCGGATAGCCGATCTTTGCGGCAATCTCCTGAGCCTCCTCAAGCGTCCCAACAACACCGTCGGAGCCGGGAACTACGGGAACGTCGTTTTCTATCATCGTCTTCTTTGCGTTTGCTTTATCACCCATAGCGTCCATAGCGTCAGCGCCCGGACCTATGAACTTTATTCCGCACTTGTCGCAAAGACGTACAAAGTGGCTGTTTTCGGAAAGGAAACCGAAGCCGGGATGAATTGCCTGTGCGCCCGTTATCTCGCAGGCGGCAAGCAGTGCCTTTGAATTAAGATAGCTGTCCTTTGACGGAGCAGGACCTATGCATACCGCCTCGTCAGCTATCTGTGCGTGAAGCGCAGTCTTGTCGGCTGTCGAATATACTGCGACAGTCTTTACTCCAAGCTCTCTGCACGCACGGATTATTCTTATAGCAATCTCGCCTCTGTTGGCGATCAGAATCTTATTGAACATACAGCGTTTGCCTTCCGTTTACTTGATAGCAAAGGTGATCTCTGCGGATACCGCCTTTTCACCGTTTACTGTGGCAAGAGCCTTGCCGACACCGATAGGACCTTTGACCTTTATTATCTCGACTTCGAGCTTTAAAAGATCGCCGGGTACTACCTGTCTTCTGAACTTAGCGTCCTTGACACCGCCGAACAGACCTATCTTGCCCTTGTTTTCGGGGAGTGCAAGCATTGCCACTGCGCCTGCCTGCGCAAGCATCTCAAGCATAAGTACGCCGGGTACTACGGGGTATCCGGGGAAGTGTCCCTTGAACCAGAACTCGTCATCTTTCATATACTTTGTGGCAACCACACGCTGACCGGGTTCCATTTCTTCGATAGTATCAATAAGCAGGAACGGATCTCTGTGAGGGATTATCTCCATTATCTGCTCTTTATTCATAAGCGACATATACAGTCCTCCGTTATTCTATTATGATGAGCGGCTGACCGAATTCAACAGCCTCTCCGTCCTTTACGGCAATAGACTTTACAGTGCCGGAAATATCCGCCTGTATCTCGTTCATTACCTTCATACTCTCAACGATGCATACTGTGTCGCCCTCGTTTACCTTATCGCCGACCTTTACAAAGGGAGGCTTTGTGGGGGAGGGGGCAGAGTAGAATGTGCCGACAATGGGGCTTTTTATGCTCTTGCCTGTATCGGCAGGTGCCGCAGCAGGAGCCTGTGCCTGCGGTGCAGATGTCGTTGCTGCGGGAGCAGCCGCCATAGCCATAGGAGGCATTGCGGGCATCATAGGAGGTGCGGGAGGGGGATTCTTCTGACCAAGCTCAAGCTCGAACTTGTCGTTCTTTACATACATATAGGACAGACCGCTGTCCTTCATAATACCGATAAATTCCTTTACGGCATCGGTAAGCGAATTAGTTTCAAACTGCATATTGTGTCAACCTTTCTCTTAGTCCTCTACGGGAGCAAATGCGATACAAGCGTTATGACCGCCGAAGCCGAGCGAATTGCTGAGTGCGCCTGTTATCTTCATATCTCTCGTGCCGTCAGCTGCATAGTCAAGATCGCATTCGGGATCTGCCACCTTAAGACCTAATGTGCGGTGCACCTTGCTGTTCTTTATCTGAAGGGCGCAGGCTACCGCTTCTACACCGCCTGCCGCACCTAAGAGGTGACCTGTCATTGACTTTGTGGAGTTGATGACCATATCCTTTGCGTGTTCGCCGAATACCAGCTTTACAGCGGCTGTTTCGGTCTTATCGTTCATGGGAGTTGATGTGCCGTGTGCGTTTACATAGTTGAAGGTTTCGGGCGCTCTGCCTGATTCCTTTACAGCGAACTCCATAGCCTTTGCGCCGCCCTTGCCCTCGGGGTCGGGGCTTGTTTCGTGGTAAGCGTCGCAGGTAGCACCGTAGCCGATGATCTCAGCATAGATGTTCGCACCTCTTGCCTTTGCGTGTTCGTATTCTTCAAGAATTACGATACCGCTTCCGTCACCGAGAACGAAGCCGCTTCTCTCTGCGTCAAAGGGGATGCTTGCTCTGTCAACATCGGTCGACTTTGTTATAGCGTGCATATTGTTGAAGCCTGCATAGGCAAAGCCTATCGAGCATTTCTCTGTGCCGCCTGCTATGGCAACATCCATATAGCCGTTCTTTATAGCGTGGAATGCCTCGCCTATAGCGTGTGTACCGCTGGCGCAGGCGGATACTGTGCAGTAGTTTACGCCCTTGAAGCCTGTACGGATAGCAACCGTACCTGCCGCCATATTGCCTATCATCTTGGGGATAGTGAATACCGAAACTCTCTTGTTGCCCTTGTTGTGATATGCGAGAAGCTCTTCCTGCGTTGTTTCCATACCGCCTATACCCGAGCCGATTATTACGCCGCATCTGTAAGGGTCGAGATCCTTGAAGTCGCTTCCTGCGTCCTTTATAGCCTTGTCAGCCGCATATACGGCATACTGTGTGATTATATCTGTACGGCGAAGCTCTTTCTTGTCAAAAAGGCCGTCTGCGCTGAAATCCTTTACGGAAGCCTTTACGTTAAGTTCTTCGCTCTGGCCGGGGAACCACTGCTCTAATGTAAAGCCGTGCTTGCCCTCCATAAGACTGTTCCAGAATTCTTCCTTGGTGTTTCCTATGGGGCTTACTACGCCCACACCGGTAATTACAACTCTGCTCATTTTTTGTATTTCCTTTCGTGGCTTGTCTTTACATTGATAAGCCGCCGCTTATCTCTATTACCTGACCTGTTACATAGCTTGCATCCTTTGAAGCGAGGAATGATACAACGCCTGCTATCTCTTCAACTTCGCCGCATCTGCCCATAGCTATCTGCTTTACCATTGCCGCTCTCAGCTCTTCTGAAAGAGCATCTGTCATTGCTGTGTGGATAAATCCGGGCGCTACTGCGTTACAGGTGATGTTTCTCGGACCAAGCTCCTTTGCGGTGGTCTTTGTCATACCGATTATAGCCGCCTTTGTAGCGGAGTAGTTCATCTGACCGGGGTTGCCGTAAAGACCTGCTACGCTTGCAAGGTTGATGATCCTGCCGCTGCGCTGTTTCATCATAACAGAGCCTGCGAACTTTGTCATATTGAATACGCTTTTCTGGTTTACCGCAACAACGAGGTCGTAGTTTTCTTCGCTCATTCTTACAAGCAGACCGTCACGGGTTATACCTGCGTTGTTAACGAGTACGTCAATACTGCCGAAATCGGCTTTTACGCTCTTTACGAATGCTTCACACTGATCGTACTTTGATACGTCAGCGATGTACTTTTCGCACTTTACACCTTCTGCTTTTATCTTGTCGATTATATCGTTGTTTTCAAAGCAGCTCTCGGTGATGTCGTTTAATGCGATGTCATATCCGTCCTTTGCAAGACGGAGGGCTATTGCCGCACCTATTCCTCTTGCAGAGCCTGTGATGATTGCAGTTGCCATTGATTTTCTCCTTTTTTTATCATTTTATCGTTTTATAGTTTTATCTTACTTGTTCAGCAGTTTTTCAGCCTCTGCGAACATTTCTTCCACTATTTCCTTTGCAGGCTGTACCTTCTTTACCATACCTGCGATAGCGCCACATAAGAACGAGCCTTCCTCAAGGTTGCCGTCCTGTACTGCCTTACGCAGTGAGCCGAGCGTTATCTGCTCGAATTCGTCAGGTGTTATCGTTCCGTTCATCTCGCCGCTTGCGAGCTTTTTCGAGAACTTTGTCTTTACGTTACGGCAGGGGTGACCTGTCGTTCTGCCTGTTACTATACTGTCTGTATCCTTTGCGTCAACAACCAGCTGTTTATATGTAGGATGAATCTGGCACTCCTCTGCGGCAAGGAATCTTGTTCCTACCTGTACGCCCTCTGCGCCGAGCATAAAGCTGGCGGCAATTCCTCTGCCGTCTGCGATACCGCCTGCGGCGATAACGGGGATGGATACAGCGTCAACTACCTGCGGAACAAGGCACATAGTGGTGTTTTCGCCTATGTGTCCGCCTGATTCTGTTCCCTCTGCGATTACTGCGGACGCACCGCTTCTTTCCATTCTCTTTGCGAGCGCAACACTGGGTACTACGGGGATAACCTTGATACCTGCGTTGTTCCACGCCTCCATAAACTTGCCGGGGTTGCCCGCACCGGTCGTTATCATCGGAACCTTTTCATCTATAACAAGCTGTGCAAGATCCTCTGCGTTAGGGCTCATAAGCATTATATTAACGCCGAAGGGCTTATCTGTCAGCGACTTTGCCCTTCTTATCTGATCTCTCAGATAGTCGATAGGAGCAGAACCGCCTGCGATTATACCAACTCCGCCTGCGTTTGAAACAGCCGCCGCAAGTGTGCTTTCGGCTATCCATGCCATACCGCCCTGGAATATGGGGTACTTTATACCGAGTAATTTTGTGATCCTTGTTTCCATTGTTTTTATCCTTTCAGCTGTGGATTAATATTCGAAAATAGTTGCGCCGTAGGTAAGTCCCGCACCGAAGCCGACAAGGCATATCTTCATGCCGCGCTTAAGCCTGCCCTGACGGTCAAGCTCCGCAAGGCACATAGGGATACACGAGCTTGATGTGTTGCCGTGTGTTTCGAGGTTTGTGAACACCTTGTCAAGATCAACGTTCATCTTCTTGAGTGCGGACTGGATTATTCTTATATTCGCCTGATGGGGAATAACAAGATCTATATCATCAAGAGATATGCCGGAATGTTCGCATACATATTCTACCGCATTTGCCATAGCGTCAACGGCGAACTTGTATACCGCCTTTCCGTCCATCTGTAAATAACGCTCCTTGTTCGGAGTGTCTATTATATCCTTAAGGCAGTCGTCACCCTTGAAATAGGGGTTGTTCCTGTCATAGAAGTTCTTGCAGTAAAGGCTCTGGAGCATATCGCCCTCTGCGCCGGAGTGGCTGTAGTATTCCTTGCCCTCGCCCTTTTCGATAACTACCGCACCTGCGCCGTCACCGAAAAGTATGCAGCTTGCTCTGTCCGTATAGTCTATCTGACTTGTCAGACGTTCGCTGGCTACAATCAGCACCGTCTTGTAGGTATCGTTTGCAAGGAAGTTTCTTGCAATGTCAACCGCTGTTATAAAGCCTGTGCAGGCGGTATTTACGTCCATACAGGCACAGGGCTGTGCGCCGATGAGGTTCTGTACAAGGCAGGCTGTGTTCGGATAATAGAAGTCGGGCGAGCAGGTCGAAACTATGATGCAGTCTATATCCTTCGCCGTCTTTCCTGCGCTTGCAAGTGCGGCCTTTGCCGCCTCGGCAGCCATCATGAAATTGGGCTTGTCGGGGCTCATACGTCTTTCACGGATACCAGTCCTTGTGGTTATCCATTCGTCTGTAGTATCAATGAACTTTGTGAACATTTCATTGGTGACTACGGTTTCGGGAGTATACTCTCCCGTACCCAGTATCGTTATACCGTTCATATCCTTTTCCTTCCGTGCGGCGTTCCTGACTGCCGTATATTATATATTAATTGTTGATTTTATTCTCTTTTTGTTGTATAATAAATCAGTAACTGCGGATTTTATCGTCCGCAGGGCATAGTTACCCCATAAGGCAAACGTGCTTATATTTCATTTTACTCTATTTCGGTACTGTTTGTCAACAATTATTTGCATAATTGTATCGCAACAGAGTAAACAGTGACATTATATTTCAGAATTTCTGCAATATATGACAAATTATACCGTTAAAATAATTAAACTACAAGGAGAAACAGAAAAATGGCAGATAAGACAAAAACCATATTCCTTTTTTCAGGACAAGGCTCGCAGTACAAAGATATGGGTAAGGAATTTTACGATACCATACCCGAATGCAAAAAGGTGATCGAGCTTGGCAGTGATATTCTCGGCTTTGACCTTGCCGCTAAGATATTCGGCGGAGATGAAAAGGAGCTTTCACGCACGATAATCTCACAGCCTGCTATACTCGCAATGTCGCTTATGGCGCTTGAAGCGGCTAAATCAAAGGGCATTGAGGCATCGGCTGTTGCCGGACACTCTCTCGGAGAATATGCGGCAATGGCGGCAAGCGGTATGCTGACATACGAGAACGCATTCAGAGCGATAAAGTACCGTAGCGAAGCTATGGACAAGGCGGCTCAGGCTAACCCCGGAGGAATGGCGGCTGTTCTCGGTCTTAAAGCTGACGTTATAGAGCAGACTTGTAAGGAGATTGAGGACGGCGGAGAATATGTTACTCCCGTAAACTACAATTCGCCCGTACAGACCGTTATCGCCGGCACTGCGGCAGGTATCGAAAAGGCTAAGGAAGCGCTTTCGGCAAAGGGCGCAAAGCGTATAGTTCCTCTTGCCGTTTCAGCCGCCTTCCACTCAAGGCTCATGGCAGGCGCATCGGAGGAATTTGCGGTAAAGGTAAAGGATATTCCGTTCAATGCGCCCTCGATGAAGTTCTACTGCAACGTATACGGAAACGAGCTTACAGACTTCTCGGATATGCCCGCTTATCTTGCAAAGCATATCTGCTCGCCCGTAAGATTTACCTCAGAACTTGATGTCATCTCGAAGGACGGTTACGATACCTATATCGAACTTGGTCCGGGCAAGGTGCTGACCGGTCTTGTAAAGAAAACTCTTGACGGTGTTACGGCTGTAAACGTTGAAAACATTGATACGCTCGAAAAGGCGGCGGCTCTCTGATGATTGAGAGTATAACGGCGCTTGACCTGTCGATACTCGACTTTATCCGTAACACGCTTTCAAGTCCGGTTGCGGATATTATAATGAAGTGCCTCACATACAGCATAGAGTACGGCGCAATGGCTATCCTTGTGTTCATCGTTATGATGTTTGTTAAGAAAATGCGTAAGACGGGCTTTGCGGTAATGGGAGCGACGCTCTCCGTACTGCTGTTCGGCGAGCTTATCCTGAAGCATATAGTCTGCCGCCCACGCCCGTTTGTCGTAAACAGTGCCATTGACATTATCATAAAAGCACCGTCGGGATTTTCGTTCCCGTCAAGCCACACGGCGACCTGCTTTGCTATGGCGACGGCAATATATCTGTTTCATAAACGACTCGGCATTATCGCATATATCTATGCATCGCTGGTCGCATTTTCGAGAATGTACCTTTATGTACACTATCCGTCGGACATTTTCGGCGGAGTAATACTCGGTATATGCTGTGGCATAGGTGCGACAGCGCTTGTAAAGCTGATATGCAAAAAGGCAGATAATCAAAGAGAATCCGAAGCAGAACAAAAGGAGCAATAAATATGACGGAAAACAAAAACGTATTCGGCATTCTGGGACACCCTCTCGGTCACACGCTTTCGCCTCAGATACACACAAGGCTTTTTGAAATCTCGGGCGAGCAGGCGGAGTATAAAATTCTCGACACTCCCCCCGAAAAGCTGACAGACAGTTTTAAATATTTCAAAAGTCTGACAGGCTTCAACATTACAATTCCCTATAAGATAGATATAATAAAGATGTGCGATACGCTTGACGATACAGCCAAGCGTTACAACAGCGTAAACTGTATAGCAAACGTAAACGGCGTTTCTACGGGCTACAACACCGACTGCACAGGCTTTACAAAGGCTGTCAGCGCAATGGGTATGACCCTTACAAACAAAGTATTACTGCTCGGCTGCGGCGGCGTAGGCAGAATGATGGCTATCGAAGCTGTCCGTGAGGGCGGCGAGCTGACTATAGCGGTAAGAGATGCCGACATTCCCGTTGCAAAGGCTTTATGCGAAGAAATAAAGCAGAATTATAACAGTGCAAAGGTCGGATTTTGCCTGCTGAGCGAAGTAAAGGGCGACTTTGACCTTATGGTAAATGCTACTCCCGTAGGTATGTATCCGAATACAGACGCAAGCCCGCTTACCGAAGAAGCACTGGGCAGAATAACGCTGAACGGCTTCTTTGACGCTATATACAACCCCCGTGAAACAAAGCTGATGAAGATGGTTTCCGGCAAGGGCGTAAAGAAGGTCAGCGGCGGTATGCAGATGCTTGTATGGCAGGCGGCTGTGGCTCATACTATATGGAGCGGCGCAGAATACACAGCAGAGCAGGTGCAGGCTATCTCGGACGAAATGATGAGGCTTGTTTAATGCGCCCCGTGTATCTATGCGGCTTTATGGGCTGCGGTAAAAGCCATATAGGAAGAATGCTCGCAAGAGAATGTACGGCTGTGTTCATCGACCTTGACAGATACATAGTTGACAATCAGAAAATGACCATTCCCGAAATATTCGCTCAGAAGGGCGAACCGTATTTCAGGGATCTTGAGGCGCAGTATATAAGAAACTTCAGAGGAAGAACGATTGTCGCAACAGGCGGCGGAGCAATACTCCGTGACGAAACGGCAGAGTTTGCAAGGAAGCAGGGCGTTGTGATTTTTCTCAACGCAGGCTTTGACACCTGCTATGAACGTATAAAGAACGATTCGAACCGTCCTCTTGTAGTGAACAACACGAAAGAACAGCTTAAAGCGATTTACGATTCAAGACTGCCCGTTTACAGAAAAAACAGCACCTTTGAAGTGAATGCAAACGCATCGGACAGAATAATCGCAGGCGAGATCATAAAGCTGGTCGAGCTTGACGCAAAAAGGCACAGGAAAACGAAAGGATAAATATGTACATTTACAATGCGAACGTCATAACTATGGCGGAGAAAAACTACGAAAACGGATTTATCCTTATAGAAAGCGATAAAATCAAGGCTGTCGGCGATATGTCGCAGTTGAAGGACTTTTCGCCGTCCGACAGTGATATAGACGCAAAGGGCAGAACCGCATATCCCGGCTTTGTAGACGCTCACACGCATATCGGTGCGTGGGAGGACGGGCTTGCGTTCGAGGGCGACGACGGAAACGAGGATACAGACCCCTCTACCCCGAACCTTCGTGCGATAGATATGATAAATCCGCTCGACCACTGCTTCGAAGAGGCGGCGCAGGCAGGCGTTACCTCGGTGGTATGCGGAATGGGAAGCGCAAACCCCATCGGCGGAACTTTTCTTGCTATGAAAACGGCAGGCTCAAAGAGGATAGACAAGAGGATAATAAAAAATCCCGTTGCGGTAAAATTTGCACTCGGAGAAAATCCCAAGAATGTATATAAGGATAAGGATACCGCTCCGGTCACCCGTATGGCTACCGCCGCCATAATCCGTGAACAGCTTTTCAAGGCAAGACGTTATCTTGACGATATGATAGACTATGAAAGCTCGGCCGGTACCGATGACGAGGGCGACCGCCCCGAATATGACGCAAAGTGCGAGGCGCTTATGCCGCTTTTAAAGCACGAGATACCCGCACATTTCCACGCCCACAGGGCAGACGATATATTCACGGCGATAAGACTTGCCAAGGAGTTTGACATAGATTATGTCATCATCCACGCAACAGAGGGTCACCTTATAGCCGACGAGCTTCTTGAGGATAACGCACGGACGATAGTAGGACCTGTTATCAGCGAGCGCTGTAAGCCTGAGCTTCGTAATCATACGATAGAAACGGCAGGCATACTGAATAAGGCAGGCGTGCCTATGTGTATATGCACCGACCACCCCGTTGTACCCGAACAGTATCTGCCACTCTCGGCAGGGCTTGCGGTAAGAGGCGGTCTTGACAGAGATGAAGCGCTGAAGGCAATTACTATATATCCTGCCGTGATAACGGGAATTGCAGACAGGGTAGGCAGTATAGAAGTCGGCAAGGATGCAGATATAGTTATCTTTTCGGGCGATCCGTTATCCGTATGCGATACTCCGGATATGGTCATCGTAAACGGCACGGTAATATAATTTTAATACAGACAGTAATATCAAAAGCAATATAAACGGAGGGAATATTCATGCGTGAGATAAGCGTTGAGCTTGTTAAAAAGACAGTTGAAGAACTTTGCGTAAAGGCAAACCTTTATCTGCCCGACGGAATGAAAGAGAAGATAAATTCATGTATCGGCTGTGAAAAAAGTCCGCTGTCAAAGCAGGTGCTTGGCGATATTGTAAGGAATATCGACTGTGCGAAGGAGCTTGAAGTGCCGATATGTCAGGATACGGGAATGGCTGTGATATTCCTTGAAGTCGGACAGGACGTGCATTTCACGGGAGGAAATCTCACAGATGCGATAAACGAGGGCGTTGCAAGCGGATATGTGAACGGCAAGCTGCGTTTATCGGTGGTCGAAGATCCGCTTGAGCGTAAGAACACAAACAACAATACCCCTGCCATAGTACATACAAGCATTGTACTGGGCGACAAGGTGCATATAATGGTAGCGCCGAAAGGCTTCGGCAGTGAGAATATGAGTGCGCTTAAAATGTTCACCCCCTCTGCAACAAGAGAGGATATAGTGAACTTTGTCGTTGAAACGGTATCAAAGGCAGGAAGCAACCCGTGTCCTCCTATAACGGTGGGCGTCGGTATCGGCGGCGACTTTGAGCTGTCTGCCTTACTTGCAAAAAAGGCTCTTTGCAGGGATCTTAAAATAAGAAACCCCAAGCCGCTTTATGCGGATATGGAGAGCGAAATGCTCGAAAAGATAAACAAGCTCGGAATAGGCCCTCAGGGCTTCGGCGGTACTGTGACGGCGCTGTATGTCAATATAGAACAGCACCCGACACATATCGCAGGACTTCCCGTTGCAGTCAATATAGGCTGTCACGTCACACGTCACGCAGAGGCTGAGCTGTAATGGGCAAGGGTAAGGTCATAGGCACTGTAGCTGCGGCTATCGTGATACCTGCCGCAACGGTCGTAGGTGCAATATACATACTGCCGCTGCTCGATATAACATCAAGCAACACGCTGTATTACTTCGGCAATGATGCTTCTGTTGCCGCAGACGGCACAATATCGCTCGGCAAAGAGGAAGTGCTTGGCTACAGTTCGAAATACTCCGACACTATGACGGGATATTTCAAGGCACAGCTTGACGAGAACGAAACATATATCTACAATGCGTTTATGTACGCAAGCGAAAACGGCTACAGCGATATATTCCTGCCAGAAGATGTATTCGACGGCAGTTATGACAAGCTGCAGGAGCTTGAATATGTTATAACCTTTTTAAGCTGTGACAGTCCGTTTGTTGCACATAATTACACGACAAACAGCAAGCTGACCGGAAACGTTGAACAATTCGCAGGAAAAAGCTATCATCATATACAGCTTGAAACACTCGGAGAGGAATATACATCCCGCCGTGAAGCCGCCTATGAAAAGGCAAAATCGGTAGTAGCGTCAATTCCGCAGGAGTGTAATACAGACAGAAAGAAAGCGCAGTATCTGTATAATTATGTTGCGGAGAACTCGGTATATGTTACTGACGGCTACAGCACAAGAAACGTTCCGATAGCCGACCTGCTTATTGACGGCAAGGCGATATGTGACGGATATGCGGATACTGTCACTATGCTTTTCAATATGGCAGGTATAGAAACAGCTTCGGCAAACGGCACAAATAACAGCAAAAACGAGGGACACACAGTAAATTTTGCGAAGCTGGACGGCGAATACTACTACTTTGACGCAAGTGCAGACAGCATAATAAACGAAAAGGGCTTCAAGCCTGCCTTCTATTTCGGTATGTCGTGGAAGGAAGCTTCCGACAGCTTTACCTTTGCCGCCGAATTTGCAAACAGATGTCCGAAAGCCGAAAAAAGCCTGCTGTCTGACAGCACAGACATAGTTATAAGCGACAACTCCGAAGAAACGGTCAAAAAGGCGGCAGAGCTTTTGAAATCTGGCGGCGACACGGGCATAATCGTAAGGCTTGACGAAAGCATAACCGATGAAGAGCGTAAAAGCATAACAAACGATACAGCGGAAAAAGTCGGAGAACCGCTTGCTTCTTTATCTGCGGCAAACAGGCTGTACGGCTTAAAAATCTATAAGGAATGATTTTTCGATGGAACTGAATATTGTACTTGTCGAACCGCAGATACCGCAGAACACGGGTAATATAGCCCGTACCTGTGCGGTTACGGGGGCAAGACTGCATATAGTGAAGCCTATGGGCTTTCAGATAGACGATAAAAAGCTGAAGCACGCAGGGCTTGACTACTGGCATTATCTTGATATAACCTATTATGACGGGCTTGACGATTTCTTTGAGAGAAATAAGGACGGTGAATTCTTCTACTTCACCACAAAAGGCAGAAATACTTACTGCGATGCAGAGTATAAAGATAAAACTTATATAGTGTTCGGCAGAGAGGACAAGGGGCTTCCCGAGGAGCTGTTATTTCACAATAAACAGCACTGCGTAAGGATACCTATGGGCAGTAATATGAGAAGTCTTAATCTTTCCAACAGTGTGGCGATAGGCGCATACGAGGTGCTGAGGCAATGGGGTTTCCCCGAGCTTCAGAACTACGGTTCGCTTACAAAATACGACTGGAGCAAAGCCGAATAAAGCAGACAAACCGAAAGGAAAACAAAACGATGAAAGTAAAACTTATCACCGACAGCGCAAGCGACATTACCCCCGAGGACGAAAAAAAATACGACATTGACATTATGCCGTTCGACATTACACTTGGCGACGAAAGCCTTAGGGAACGTGTTGATTTTACCGCTCCCGAATTTCTTGAGATGATAGACAAGTCGGAATTTCTCCCCAAGACCTCACAGATAACTGAGATACGCTTTGCGGAAAAGTTTGAGCATTACTATAACGAGGGCTATGACGCTGTCATTATGGTGCTTATAAATTCGACAGGCTCAAAGACTTATGAAAACGCACTGCTTGCAAGGAAGAATCTGCTTGAGGAGCATCCCGAAATGGCAAAGATGCGTATTGAGATAATCGACAGCCACTGTTATTCTCTCGGCTACGGTTATCCTGTAATCGAAGCGGCAAAAAAGCTGATTGCAGGACAGAGCGTTGACAACGTTGTGGCATATCTTACCGATATGTTCAATAACTGCGAGATCTACATAATCGGCTTCAATCTGCGCCATATGAAAAAGTCGGGAAGAATAAACGCCGCAGCGGCTTTCTTAGGCGAGCTTATGGGGCTTAAACCGCTCATTTCGCTCATAGACGGCGAAAGCGAGGTAGTAAAAAAGAGCCGTGGAGAAAAGAATGCAATAGCAGACGCAGTCCAGTATATTTCAGGCAGAGCCGTTCCCGAAACACCATGGGAAATACTGCGTACCAGTGTCACAGCACTTGAGGACGAATTTATAAAGCAGTACAGCGCAAAGGTCGGCAGACCTCCCGAAATGCAGAGCATAGCAGGTGCGGCTGTTGCCAGCAACACAGGTCCTTATATCATAGGCGTTATCATAAGAGGTAACGCAAGAAGATAAAGATAACAGAAAATGCGGTCACGATTCGCTTTGGATCGTGACCGCATTATTTATTCAGCTTTCAGTATCGGTTTTTTCCGCTGTCGCAGATGATGACGGGAATCTGTTTTTAAGTATCTTCACAGAATGGAAGAACGCAGGGAAGAGGAACAGATCGGCAAGCACCCATGCCGCAGGGCTGGCAAGACATACGGCGACATATCCGAAAGCGGGAACAAGTCCCAGTGCCACACCGCCTCTTGCTATCATCTCGAATACTCCGGCAAAAACGGCAAGCTGGCTGTTGCCAAGTCCCTGTATCGAAAAGCGGATAATGTTTACGAATGCAAGCGGAATGTAGAATGCCACGTTTATCAACAGAAACTGCTTTGCAAGGTCAAGTATCTCGGTCTGTGCGCCGTCTATAAACAGCTTTGAAAATTCTCCGCCGAACGGTATTATCACGATAAGGGCGATTATCGCATAGGCTATGCCGAGCATCGAGCATTTCTTAACGCCGCTTTCGATACGGTCGACCCTGCCAGCGCCTACGTTCTGACCGCAGTAGGTAGCCATTGTAGAACCCATTGCATCAAACGGACAGCACAGGAACTGTGTGACCTTGCTTCCTGCGGTGACAGCCGCCATATAGGTTTCACCGAGCGAGTTTACCGCCGACTGTAAAAGAATACTTCCGATAGCGGTAATGGAATACTGAAGTCCCATAGGCACTCCCATAGCGCAAAGTCTGCTCATTGAATAAGCGTCGGGTTTTAAATCTTTCCTCGATAAGTGCAGAATATCAAAGCGCTTTATCATATATACAAGGCAGGCGATACCGGATATAAGCTGTGCAAGGACGGTAGCCCAGCCTGCACCGGCTACGCCCATATCAAACACCAGAATGAACAGCAAATCAAGGCCGACATTGAGTATGCTTGAAATAATCAGAATGACAACGGGTGACTTTGAATCGCCGAGCGAGCGGATAAATCCCGAAAGGATATTGTAGAGGAACGTTACAGGTATGCCTAAGAAAATCACGAAGATATAGTCATACGCCTCTTTAAAAACCGTGTCGGGAGTATTCATCCATTGGAGGATATTTCCGCAAAGCAGGCAGGTCGCTGTTGTCATTACTGCGGCGAAGCCTATGCCAAGCCATATCGTATTGCCAACAAACTTACGCAGACCATCAAAATCCTTCTCTCCGAATTTCTGCGCAACGGGTATCGCAAAGCCTGCACATACACCCATGCAGAAGCCGAGAACAAGGAAGTTCACCGAGCCTGTCGAGCCTACTCCTGCGAGTGCGTTTACACCGAGGAACTGTCCGACGACTATTGTATCGACCATATTGTAAAACTGCTGAAAGAGAAGTCCTAACAGCATAGGGAGCATAAATCCGAGTATGAGCTTCATAGGTGAGCCTTTTGTAAGGTCTTTTACTGCTGACATATAAACATTTTCCTCCTTTTACCGACTTTGTATTAGCGAGATTGTTTGCGTAACGGCGGGCGGCAGTGTGCCGCTCCATATTCCGCCTTTAATATACTTTCTGCTGTGTGAATCGTTTGCGTAACGGCGGGCGGCAATGTGCCGCTCCATATTCCGCCTTTAATATACTTTCTGCTGTGTAAATCGTTTGCGTAACGGCGGGAATAAAAGATAGTGTGCCTTGTATGTTATAACTATAATTTTATGCGATACCGCCGCATCTCTGAATGTGACTTCTTATTAATTTATTGCTAAGCAATTATACTATATTGCCCGTCCTGTTTCAATCGGTAAAATGCACAAGGTATTTTAAGCTATCAAGGCGGTTTAGTCTATTGTGCAACGCTGTATTGCTTTATTTCATATCGGGCTATTCAACATAGTAATATCGGAGGATTTGAAAAAATTTAAGGAAATTTCAAAAAAACACTTGACAAACGGTTTTACAGCGGATATAATGAACACAGAATATGTTAAACCTATGAGTGAGAGTAGTAGCACCCGTCACTGTATGACAGAGAGTTGCCGGTCGGTGTAAAGGCAATGATACATACGCTTGTGAATGGACTCACGAGGGCAAACCGAGAATATCAGTTTATGATATTTTAGGGGCGACGGACACCTCCGTTACAGGTCGCACATATGATAGTATGTGTAGCGAGTGACCGTGTTTTATTATACGGTAATTTGGGTGGTACCGCAGGTAAACTATACTCCTGTCCCAATTGGGACGGGAGTTTTTTGTTTTCCCGGACATTCAATCTCTACGTTGAAGCTATCATCATGGCATATGGCATGACAGCAGGGCATAGCCGACATAATGCGTTGCTGAATAAGATACAGGCTGTCGGACAGTGGAATGTTCCACGAAGAACTTAAGCACTCCGCCAGAACAGCTTTCGGGAAGGCTAAACGGCACGGTAAAACACACAATGTTTTGTTATCCTCGTTATGCGGATTATTTCATAACAACAAAACAAATCGTTCAAAACACACCATGTTTTATCCCCGCCGTTACGCTAACAGTCCCATTAGCAGAAAGCAAATCAAAGGCGGAATATGAAGCGGCTCACAGCCGCCTCGTAGAAAGGAAAATTATTATGGCAAACAGAGAAATCCCGTACAAAATTTATCTTGAAGAAAACGAGCTTCCCCGTCAGTGGTACAACGTAAGAGCAGATATGAAGAACAAGCCTGCTCCGCTGTTAAACCCTGCAACACATCAGCCCTGTACGCTCGAGGAACTGAGCCACGTATTCTGTACAGAGCTTGCAAAGCAGGAGCTTGACGATACAACTCCCTACATCGACATTCCCCAGGAGATAATCGACTTCTACAAGATGTACAGACCTGCTCCCTTAGTAAGAGCATATTGTCTTGAAAAGGCACTTGGTACACCTGCAAAGATATACTACAAATTCGAGGGCAACAACACAAGCGGCTCACACAAGCTGAACAGTGCGATAGCTCAGGCTTATTACGCCAAGAAGCAGGGCTTGAAGGGCGTTACAACAGAAACAGGTGCAGGTCAGTGGGGCACAGCGCTTTCAATGGCTTGCGCATATCTCGGACTTGACTGCAAGGTATTTATGGTTAAATGCTCATACGAGCAGAAGCCCTTCAGACGTGAGGTTATGAGAACCTACGGCGCAAACGTTACTCCCTCTCCCTCAATGGAAACAGAGGTAGGAAAGAAGATAAACGCAGAATTCCCCGGCACGACAGGCTCGCTCGGCTGTGCGATTTCCGAAGCAGTTGAATGTGCAACAACGCACGAGGGCTACAGATATGTTCTCGGCTCGGTGCTGTCGCAGGTACTTCTGCACCAGACGGTTATCGGTCTTGAAACAAAGACAGCCTGCGAAAAATACGGCATAAAACCCGATATGATCATCGGCTGTGCAGGCGGCGGATCTAACCTCGGCGGTCTTATCTCTCCCTTTATGGGCGAAAAGCTCCGTGGCGAAGCCGACTATGAATTCATCGCCGTTGAGCCTGCGTCCTGCCCCTCGCTCACAAGAGGTGTTTATGCTTACGACTTCTGCGACACAGGCGCTGTTTGCCCGCTCGCTAAGATGTACACGCTCGGCAGTACGTTCATTCCCTCCGCAAACCACGCAGGCGGTCTGCGCTACCACGGCATGAGCAGTGTTCTTTCACAGCTCTACCACGACGGATATATCACAGCACGCTCGGTTGAGCAGACAAGCGTATTCGCCGCCGCCGAACAGTTCGCAAGAACAGAGGGTATCCTCCCCGCTCCCGAGAGCAGCCACGCAATCAGAGTTGCGATAGACGAGGCTATGAAGTGCAAGGAAACAGGCGAAGAAAAGACTATTCTCTTCGGTCTTACAGGCACAGGCTACTTTGATATGGTCGCATACCAGAAGTTCAACGATCACGAAATGAGCGACTACATTCCCACAGACGAGGAGCTTAAGGTCAGCATGGATCGTATGCCTAAGGTTGACTGAGCGTATAATACTATTGTCCTTCATAAAATTTGATATATGAAAATACCGCCGGGGAACTACTGCTCCTCGGCGGTGCTTCTTGTTTGGTTGGTATTTTAGTCTTTCAGGGCGGTGATTGGGACGACGTATACGCCGTCGGGGCGCTTGTAGGCGGCGTTACGAGAGATTTCGACTTTTCAATCCGAGAGATTTCGAGTTTTCATTACGAGAGATTTTAAGTTTTCAACCCGTGAGATTTCGTGTTTTCATTACGAGAGTTTTTGTTTTTGCGATAAAAGCTGACTTTATATCAGTATGTCACGAAACGAGCGACTGCATTCCGGCGGATTGGGAGATGATATGAAAATACCGCCGGGGGTGATATTCCGGCGGTATTGTTTATATAAGTTCAAACGCTCACATATCGAGGCTGTTGCTGTTCAGTAAAAAATCATACACACTTATAACAAGTATGCCGTCCTCGGTATAAGTCGGAGCGGGTAAATCCTTGACTACAATTATCTTCTTGAAAGAGTCGTCAATTCTCAAAAGCGAGTTCGATTCCTGTTCCATCTTTTCTCTGTCGGGTATCGAAAAAGCCGATTGAATATAATAACGTTTTGAGCCTTTATTGCAGACAAAATCAACCTCAAGCTGCTTTCTGACAGATTTTCCGTCATTGTCTTTCCCGGTTGCTGTGATTATTCCGACATCTACATTGAAATTTCTTGCGATAAGCTCATTGTATATTATGTTCTCCATCGTATGATTTTCTTCTAACTGGCGGAAATTGATGCAGGCGTTGCGAATACCCACATCACTGAAATAATATTTCTGAGGAGTATCTATATACTTTTTTCCTTTTATATCGTATCGAGTGGCACGACTGACGACATAAGCATCGCAGAGATAGTCAAGATAGCTTTTTATTGTGTTTGAGCTGATAACCTTATTCTTTTTGCTTTTAAACGTATCGGTGAGCTTTTTGGGGTTTGTCAGCGACCCTATAGCTGAAGCAAGGATATTTATTAGTTCTTCAAATTCATCTCTATGCTTTACACTGTGTCTGCTGATAATATCATTTATATACGTTTCCTGAAAAAGCGATTTGAGTAATTCAATTTTCTGTTCGGCAGTCCGCAGTAATACTACAGGCGGAAGACCACCGTATAATACATACTCGTTCCAACCGTCATACTTATTGCCGTCATACACTGACATAAATTCGGCAAACGAAAGCGGCTGTATATGAAGCTCGTCACCACGACCACGGAACTCGGTTATAATATCCTTCGATAAAAAGCGTGCATTGCTACCCGTTACATAAACATCAACGTTCTTCATACGCATAAATCCGTTAAGCACAGATTCAAATTCGCCTAAAAGCTGTACCTCATCGAGCAGTATATAATACATACCGTCATCGGCAATCTGCTCCTTGACATACGGATACAGTATTTCAGGATCACGGTATTTCTTGTTCTCAAAGCTGTCAAACGGTATTTCAACGATATGATCATCAGCAACACCGCTTTCAGTCAGATGATTTTTGAAAAGCGTAAACAGAAGATAGGATTTTCCGCATCTGCGGATTCCTGTGATTACTTTTATAAGCCCGTTATGTTTTTTGGTTATCAGTTTGTTCAGATAATAATCCCGTTTTATTTCCATACAAATTGTCCTCCTGTCTTTTCTATTGAATATTTTTGCAACTTTTGCAGTAAATTTTCAATACTTTGATTATATTATAACCTCTTAGGCGACATTTAGTCAATATCTTATTGAATTTTTTTGCAACTTCAGCACTAAATTTTCAATAGAAAGCAACACCGCCGGGGAATCCCCGCAAATCCCCCCCGGCGGTCTTTCTTATTCTTCCGTGCCTATCTGCGCCCTACTATCCTCGCCAACGCTCATAAGCTGCTTGTTTATCGCTCTGGTTCTTACTCCGACAAGCGTTTCAAGATCGCTGTCGACCTGCTGTAAATGCTTCTTAGTCTTTGTCAGCACATCTTCAAAAGTTTCAAATTCTTTCTTTACACTGCTCAGTATCTTCCATACCTCACTGCCTCGCTTCTGTACGGCAAGAGTACGGAAGCCCATATACAGCGAGTTCAGCAATGCGGACATTGTGGTAGGGCCTGCTATGCTCACCCCGTAGTTACGCCGTAGCTCCTCCACCAGCCCGAGCTTTACGACCTCGGCATACAGTCCCTCGAACGGCAGGAACATTACCGCAAAGTTGGTCGTGTACGGAGGACAGATATATTTATCGTGAATATCCTTCGCACATTTCTTTATCGCTACAACAAGCGCCTTTGACGCTTCTTCGATCATTACCTTATCTCCGCTGTCATAAGCGTTGCAAAGGGCTGTGTAGGTGTCGCCGGGGAATTTTGAGTCAATCGGCAGGTACACCGTATCATCATTCTTGCCCGGCAGCTTTACCGCAAACTCAACGTGATTACGGCTGTCGGGGACTACAGCAACCTCTGTGTCATACTGTTCGGGAGCGAGAATATCCGCAAGAATAGCTCCCAGCTGCATCTCTCCGAGTATACCTCTGTTCTTTACGTTGGACAGGACTTTTTTCAGGTCGCCGACCCCTGCGGCAAGGCTCTGCATTTCGCCCAGTCCGCTGTATACCTTGTTAAGCTGTTCGCTGACGGTCGCAAATGAACGGCTTATCTTATCATCAAGCGTGGTCTGTAGCTTTTCTCCGACCATTCCACGCATTTCTTCAAGCTGATTTTTGGTATTCGCATTTATGTTTCCAAGCTGTACCGCCATTTCGTTACGCATATTCTGCATATCGGCGGCATTCCTCTGCTCAATGCTCTGAAGACGCTGTTCAAACTGCGACAGCAGCCTTGCTGTTCCGTCGGAGTTCTGCTTTTGTGTATCGGTAAGCGTGTTTCCGAGATTTGTCACAAGGTTCACAAGCTCGGTTCTTAGCACTGATTCGCCGCTTACACGGTTTGCCTGCGCCGTATCGAATTTTGCCGAAAGCTGTGCGGTACGCTCTGCAAGCATTTCAAGCTGTTTTGCGGTCTGCTCGTCCGTTATCTTGTTCACGCCGATATTTTCGGCAAGCCTTTTCTGCGTAAGAAGCGTTATTACCGATATTATCACCGACACTACGCACGCAACAAGCGTTATTATAATAAGTATTTCCATATTCCTTGCTCCTTTTAAAGTAATCTAATGATATTATAGTAGATTTTCCGCCTTAGGTCAATGCTTTAAAAGCAAACTGTACGGTTTATAGGACAGAAAAACGGTCACCCGAAGATGACCGTTAAGTAAGCGATATTCTATTCAGCTTGCAGAAAAAGTCCGCTCATAAGACTCAGACGTGCAGCTTCTCAACCTGCTCGTTAAGCAGTCTTGCCTGTGCGGAAAGCTCCTCGCAGGAAGCGGCTGTTTCCTCTGCTGTTGCGGAATTTGTCGCAATGACACGGGAAATCTGATCTATTCCTGCGGTCACCTGACGAACGGCATTCGCCTGTTCTTCTGCGGCAACAGAAATATCCGCAACGAGCTTTGCGCTTTCCTGAGAAAGCTCCGTTACCTGACGAAGCGTTTCTGCTGTCTGCTTTGCTATATCCGAGCCGTTATCCACTGCCTCTATGGTAGAGGCTATCAGATTGCGGGTGCTGTTTGCAAATTCTGCCGACTTGGACGCAAGATTCCGTACCTCGTCCGCTACGACCGCAAATCCCTTGCCTGCCTCGCCTGCCCTGGCGGCCTCGATAGCCGCATTGAGTGCGAGTATGTTGGTCTGGAATGCAATATCCTCAATGGATGTGATAACCTGCGAGATAGCCTCGGATTGCTTCTGTATCCTATCCATAGCTTCAAGCAGACGCTCCATATCCTCACTCTGATGCATCATCTGCTGTGCGCAGTTGTCGGAAAGTCCGCTTGCCCTGCCGGAATTCTCCGCAGTTTTGCTGATATGGTCGGATATTCCCGAAATTGTCGAAGACAGTTTATCTACCGCAGTTGCCTGATTTGTTGTACCCTCTGCCAGTATCTGCGAACCGTCAGCCATCTGTTGCGAGCCTGCCGTAACATTGCTTGCAGAAGAATTCATACTGAGAATAACGTTGCTCAGCGTTTCCTTTATACTGCGGAACGAGCGGTTTATCTCCTCAAAGCTGCCGACATATTCCATTGAAGGCTGTGCAGAAAAGTCGCCTGTACCCATCTGTGACAACACTCGTGAAATATCGTCAACGTAGCTGCTCAGCGTGTGCTTTGCTTCAGTAAGATTTTCGGCAATATCACCCATTTCATCGCCGCTGAATCTGAAAGCGGAATCCGGAGCGTTAAGCTCGCCTGAGCGGAGCTGTCCGCAGATATTTACGACTTCCGCTACAGGCTTACGCACCAGCTTCTTCATTACTCTGAACAACAGCACCGCTATACCGCTGCATACAATAATAAGCACTCCCAGCGAAACCAGTATAGACTTTATCAGCTCTCCGTCCGCCTCGGCTGTTGTATAGCCTGCAAAATAAGCACCTACCACCTCGCCGCTGTAATCGACCATCGGCGTATAGTTGACATAATAGTTCGTACCGCCGATAACCGTTTTTCCGATATATGTATTATTGCCCTGTACCTGCTGCCAGATACCGCCGTCCATCTGAGTTCCTATGTTTCGTTCACCGGAGGAATTTATCAGCGTAGTATTGTAACGTGTGTCGCCGCAGAACAGCGTAAGCTCTGCACCGGTCTTTGCCTTGACGGAATCGACATATTCCGAGCCGTTCAGATCTATGCAGACAACCAGTGCGCCGTTCTCTACCTTAAGCCCGTATACCGTATACAGCTTGTCGCCGTCAGCCATAATGCCCTTTATTTCACCGTTCGTAATGCGCTCTACAGCGCTTTCGCCGAGCGGAAAGCCCTCACTGCTCCATGCCACAGCTCCGCCGTTTATATAAGCCGCATAGCTGTTGGCATTAGGCTTGTTGGCAGTCCAGAAGCTGTCATAGTCCGTATTGCTTGTCTAACTGTCAGAGCTTGCAACGAACAGCTCAGCCACGTCGCCCATTTCGTCTATGTCGCCCTCGACCTCAGCGGCAAGTACGTTTATACCTGTTGCCGTTTCGTTCTCCTGTATGGTTCTGACAAATGACATAAACACGATTATAGTGACCAGCGCCATGGATATTGCGGCCATAACGGCGGCAATACACGAAATAACCGTTATTTTTGTTCCGATTCTCATTGATCTTTTCAATGTAAAAAGCATCCTTTCATGTATATAATAATATCAAGTCTGCGGTACGCCGTCTTTTGCCTTTCGGCAAAAGCTTTTATGTTAAAATGTTCTCAGACCGGCGGGGGGGCCGCGGCGGTGGCTTTT
>ERZ780079.18-NODE-18-length-99584-cov-12.7571_pt1 | contig 99584 bp, 69 predicted proteins | sample MGYA00511087_ERZ780079 | MGnify/ENA primary metagenome ERZ780079 (study PRJEB29588, sample SAMEA2142583) | human gut metagenome | biome: human gut; feature: human-associated habitat; material: faeces | place: Denmark | collected 2008/2010 ... | reverse complement strand
GCCGACAGCCTGTACGGACAGCTTCACGGCTGTCCGTTTCGGTTTATCCGGTGCAATCCGTACAAAACGGTATCCGCACCGCAAGACACAGTATAAATAATAACGCATTAAAAACAGAAACTCAGCTTTTACTTGAAATTTTATGAAAATGTGCTAAAATATAATCAGACAGAATTGCGTGATACGAACAGATTTCACTGTCGGTATAATGCGCCAGAAAGTAATACTCCGGAGGGTAAAATGTCTGAGGTAACTAAAAGGGCACTCGAGCAGTCGCTTAAAAATCTTCTTCTGAAAAAACCGCTTACCAAGATTACTATAAACGATATTACCGAGGATTGCGGCATAAACCGGATGACCTTCTATTATCATTTTAAGGATATTTACGACCTTGTGGAATGGTCGTGCCTTGAAGACGCAAGAAAAGCGCTTGAAGAAAAGAAGACCCACGATACCTGGCAGGAGGGTTTTCTGAATATATTTGAGGCTGTGCTTGCAAATAAACCGTTTGTTATGAATGTCTACCGCTGCGTCGATCGTGAGCAGGTGGAAAAATATCTGAAACCGCTCACAGACGGTCTGATAATGGGAGTAATAGATGAGCAGTCAACAGGAATAACCGTGCGTGATGAGGACAAGGAATTTATCGCACGGATATATTCGTATGTGTTCATAGGGATAATGCTTGACTGGATAAAAGGCGATATGAAGGAAGACCCGAGGCTGATAATAGATAAGCTCGCATTGCTTATAAAAGATTCCGTTTCCGATGCGTTGAATCGTTTCAAGCTGTGAGTCGATTTTATCAAAATGCTCGTTTTGATAAAAATTTATACAATTTACAGTGCTGTGCTAAAGATTTTAGCACGGCGCTTTTTTTGTTTATTGAAAGAAGTCGGAAATGTGGATATAATAAGGACAGAAAATAAATTTTCAGGAGGTTTTTATGTATTACTCAGCAGGAACTTATGAAGCATTCGCACATCCCGAAAAGCCGAAGGATGTCGACAAAAAGTCAGCTTATATCATTGGCACGGGACTTGCCGGACTTACGGCAGCCTTCTATCTTGTAAGAGACGGACAGATGAAGGGCGAGCATATCCACCTTCTTGAGAAACTGGAGCTTGCGGGCGGAAGCTGTGACGGACGCAAGGATATTACAAAGGGTTTCTATATGCGCGGCGGTCGTGAAATGGATAATCATTTCGAGGTAATGTGGGATACGTTCCGTGACGTTCCCTCTATTGAAACGCCCGGTGTATCGGTGCTTGACGAATACTACTGGCTCAACAAGCACGACCCCAACTATTCTCTCTGTCGTGCAACGGTAAACTGCGGCAAGGACGCACACACAGACAAGAAGTTCGAGCTTGACAAGGAATCGGCAATGGCGCTCTCAAAGCTCTTCTTGACACCCGAAAAGGATCTTGAGGACAAGAAGATTTCGGAGGTTCTCCCCGACAGCTTCTGGAGTACGAATTTCTGGCTGTATTGGCAGACAATGTTCGCTTTCCAGCGCTGGTCGAGCGCTCTTGAAATGAAGCGTTATCTCTGCCGCTACGTTCATCATATAGACGGACTTCCGGACTTCAGCGCGCTGCGCTTCACAAAGTACAATCAGTATGAGAGTATGATACTTCCGCTTGTAAAATATCTTGAGGCTCACGGCGTTCGCATCGAGTACGGAATGGACGTGAAGAATGTCATCATCAAGGATGACGGCGGCAGGAAGATTGCAAAGCAGATAGTCTATATAAAGGACGGAAAGCAGCAAACGATAGATCTTATCGAGGACGACCTTGTGTTTATCACAAACGGTTGCTGTACCGACACATCCTGCTACGGCGATCAGACCCACGCCCCCGATTTATCCGGTGTAAAGAACGGATTCGGTGAATCGTGGGATATGTGGAAGGCTATTGCGGCACAGGCGAAGAACGGCGAATACGGCAACCCCGACAAGTTCTGCAGCGATGTTGACGCTACGAACTGGATGAGCGCCACAGTAGCGACCTCGGACGATGAGATAATCAGATATATTATGAATATCTGCAAGCGTGACCCACGCATGGGCAAGGTAACAACAGGCGGCATTGTCACCGTAAAGGACAGCACGGAAAACTGGTATCTTTCGTGGACGATAAACCGCCAGCCTCAGTTCAAGTCGCAGGATAAGAATATGGTTCTTGTGTGGCTGTATTCCCTTAACACAAACAAGGAAGGCAACTATGTAAAGAAAGCCATGCGTGATTGCACAGGCGAGGAGATATGCCGTGAGTGGCTCTACCACATCGGTGTACCGACAGAAAAAATCAATGCGCTTGCCAAAAACTCCTGCAACACCACAACGTGCTATATGCCTTATATAAACGCATTCTTCCAGCCGAGAAAGGAATCCGACAGACCTAAGGTAGTTCCGGACGGCGCAGTAAACTTCGCTTTCATCGGTCAGTTTGCCGAAACGCCCCGTGACACCATCTTCACTACCGAGTATTCTATGCGTACCGGTATGGAATCTGTCTACACCTTGCTTGACATAGACCGTGGCGTTCCTGAGGTATGGGGAAGCAAATATGATGTCCGTGAGCTTCTGCGTGCTTGCTACTATGCTATAGACAAGAAGCCGATAACGGATATAAAGCTCTCATTCAAGGAAAAGATGCTGCTTAAAGTCGTAATGAAAAAAGCCAAAGGCACCGATGTCGAGCTGCTCTTAAAGGAGAGCGGCCTTATAGAATGACATCCGCCGGCGGCACTGCCTGCAGAATAAATATCAGCAAAGGCTCCGACTTGAACTGTCGGAGCCTTTCGCTGTCCATAAATACTCATAAATAAAACCCTTGAAAGCCTCAGCCTTCAAGGGTTTTGTTGTGGGAGGACTATAAAATAGATTTTTTCGCCTTTTCTTATTCAATTGCTTTCAATTCTTTTTCTAACACATCTGCAAAACGCTGAACAACCTCGCCAAGTGTTTCAGCATAGTCGAATGTATCTTTATCATATCGGTACTTTAACGGGCATTTGCGGACATTCAATGCGGTTGTTAGAGCGTGCACATCCGGGCAGAGATTGTTTTGAAGTGCCCATTCTGCCGCTTTTGTTTTAGAAATAATCTTGCCTGTGCGAAGTATGTATATGCAACGAGATATATCCAACAGCCAACCGAAAGAATAAAAATTTCTTCCGGTGCTTTGTGCGTACTTTCTTATAGTCTTATAGTGACGATTTACATCGGCATACAACTCATGTAAATCCGGATATCTCAGTTCTTTTCGTATATCCTTCCCGTACAAAAGAAGGCTGCTCTCAATCAGTTCTGTTTTGCCAAAGCCATCTAGCAAATACCTGTCGGTAATTCTCTCTCCGCTTGTACCCCAATAAACCACTCGGTCATCAGCGTTTGCGAGAAAGGCACTTCTGGTGAGCATAGCGCCCTCAAAAGAACGGTAATAAAGATTATCGGGTTCATCTGCGAGCATAGTCCGGCGGAGATTTACAAGCAAATTTGCCTGTGACTCGGATATTTGCTTCTCCGTCAGGACTAAAATATCAATATCGCTCCAACCCAATCTGAAATCATTCAATGCAGACGAACCGTACAAATATATTGTAGGGTCACAGTCCGCAAGAATACGGCTGATTTCCCGAACCATACCGTTAATAGACATCTGTCTGGCTTTTCGCTCTGCGCCGGCGGGGAAAAGGACAAATTTTTGATTTGGGTAATCGAATTCCTCTATAAGCTCATCTGCAACAAAACCGAATTTCTCATACAATGTTCTTGGTGCAATTCCTTTTACATCATCAGCCCGAAATGTAGAAACCGATATTTCTTTTGCCCTGTCTAAATTGGCAAGCGCCTCAACCATAAGCATTGTAGCCACACTGCGGCGACGGTATCGGGGTGCAACTGCGAGACAGCAGATCATGTTGTGTTCCCTCGAAAACAATATAACTCCTGCAATTTCGGCTTCTTCTTTTACACAAACAGCCTGTCGTTTATCCATAAATTTCAGGACGCTGGTTTTATGCTCATTTAGCTTTTCCTGTGTTTCAAGCCCCGGAAAATCCCATCGAACCTCTGTTATTAAGTCCATCCATTTTTCAATATCTTCAGGTACGCCATAAAGAAGCTGCACAGTATTTCACCTCAGTTCATTGTGTGCTTTAGCTGCAAAAAAGGTTGTTTTACTTATAGATTTTTGATTTCTATCTGCCTGCGTATTGGGTGTTCGGTTGTGTGAGAGTTCAAAACCTTATATAAAGGGAAAACGACCGATTTACATCTACAAAAACGGTCGCTGAAATTTTGCCGTATAAAACGGTGAAAACCCCGATAAAATCAGGGTTTTCACGGGCTATATCTTTTTTATAGCCTCTTGTTGGCGCAGACGGTGAGATTCGAACTCACGTGCGGTTGCCCGCAAACTGATTTCGAGTCAGCCCCGTTATGACCACTTCGATACGTCTGCATATATCCCGTGATATCTTCCGACATCACAACGATAATATTATACACCAAAAAAAGAGCTTTGTCAATCATTTTTTATCTTTTCCCGTTCCGAATGCTCTTGAGATTATACTCAGCAGTAAAAATATCATTATTACATCAAGAGTGCCGAGCAGTATGCTTACAACAGGCATATCCTGCACACATTTTACCGTAACAATAGTCAGTATCGCAATTATTACGATAAAAGCAAGTGATATCAGCACACAGCAGATTATCCTTAACGGTTTCGGCAGTCTGTGACTTGTGCCTGCTGTTGTTCCTACATCGAAAAGTATATCGCATAGCATCTTAATAATGAGATCCATATTACTTTCCTCCTGCGATTTCCGACAGCTTCAGCGTTGCGTCAACGCTTATTTCACGGCTTTTGTAAATGCCCTTGTCGGAAAGCTCAAGCGCCTGCTTTGCATATTTTATTGCCGCCGCTTTATCTCCGCTTTCTGTGGCCTTGTCGGATAGAGCTATACAGCAGCGTGCCGTTATCGCTTGTCCCTCGTCCTCAAACTCACTGCCGATGAGCTTTTCCGCCGCCTTTATGCAGGCGGAATAATCGCTGTCCTTGTACAGTCGCTTTACCGTTATAAGCTGTTGTGCGTTTCTGTCGGGATCTTCCTCGCCCTGCACCTCGTCGGATATAAGACTTCCTGCTGGCAGGTCAAGCCGTCCTGCCAGATATTCAAGCGTTTTCACGGACGGGCAGGCGTTTCCGCTTTCGATACGGCTGAGCATATTTCTTGTAATGAACGTTCCGACAAGCTCGGATTGAGTCATCTTCTTGGCAAGTCGTGCTTCTTTAATTCTTTTTCCCAGTTCTTCAGAATTCATATTCTCACTCCTTCCGCATTGATAAAGTATTTATCGTTCAGACGGTTACGGATAATTACCTTTAAAAAGCCTTTGTAAATTTAATTTACCTTTTATATTGATAGTTTAGCAGATAGCCGTAAAAAAATCAAGTGCATTTGCCAAAAATTCTTTATCTGCGGTGCAAATAATGTCGATTTTCTGTGTATTGCACAAAAAATATAGGCTTATATTGTGCAAACTGCTTATTTTTTACAATTGCAAAGTTTGATATTGACATTTCGTTCAAATGTGCTATAATTAAGGTAAATTAAATTTACATAGCAAGATCTGCTATAGGCAGAAAGGATATTGAAATTGAAATTTTCATATAGATTAAAGAAAACGTTATTAAGGGCGGCGGCTCTTTTCTGTGCGGTTTCGACAGCGGTTGCGATGACCGCCTGTTCTGATAAGGGAGAAACCTCCACAGTACAGCTTTCTCCGAAGGAAACCGTTGAAAAGATATTCACGCTTGCAAAAATCAAGGATTATGACAGTCTTGCGGAGTATTGCCGCAGCTTCTCCAAAATGAGTATGGAGCTTTATTTTACCGATACAGGCACCGATTATGACGCAAAATGGCTCTCACGATATTCCGCTACCTTAGCGTCTATATTCGATAATTATGTTACCTATGATAATCTGACCGAAAAGGCTGACAAGGAAACAAGAACAGGCAGTGTCACAGGTACCTTTACCGCTCTTGATATGGAGAAGTTCAACGAAAAGACCGATTCAAAGATAAATTCGGAATTCAAGAATGACTACAATGCACAGATGGATTATATAGACAGCGTTATCGGCGACAAGGAGTTCAAATCGAAAGAATTCGAGTATACTATCGAGTTCAAATATGTAAATGAGCAATGGACGCTGACCGACAAGAATTTTCTTATACTTCTCACGTTGGGCTATTACAACAAGTGACAGACCCGATATTCACGGATGACCCGTGAAAAATATTTTGGCAGCAGTATTATATGAAAAGAAAGGGTGGAAGATATGTTTGAATGGTGGAATTCGCTCGGTATTACGATGCAGGTCTTTTACTGCATAGCCATACCCGCAACGCTTATTATAGTGATACAGACTATCCTGCTTATGATAGGTATAGGTCACGGAGGAGAAGGTGTTGAGTTCAGCGACACTAGCGGAATAGACGGTCTTGGAGATGTTCCCGATATGCCTGCCGATGTTCCTGGGGACATACCGACGGATATGACGGCTCACGCAATAGAAGGGTGCGACCATATGACGACCGGCGACGGCTCGAATCCGGCGGACTTCGGCACAATGCAGCTTTTCACATTGCAGGGAATTATGACATTCCTGTGCGTATTCGGCTGGACGGGTATTATATGTACCTCGCTCGGACTTCACGTTGCGATAGCTATAATAATTGCGCTTGTGCTGGGATTCCTTGCAATGCTCGGAGTTGCAAAGGTGCTTCAGCTTACAAGAAGGCTCACTCAGGACGGAAGCCTTGACGTGCGCAGACTGCTCGGTGAAAAGGGTAGGGTATATATCCCTATTCCCGCAAACGAAAGCGGAGAGGGAAAGGTGACAATAGCGGCAGGAGAGCGTTTCATAGAGCTTTCGGCTGTCACCGATGAACAGGAAGCAATCCCCACGGGAACGCAGGTACGGATAATAGACGTGCGTGGCGATGTCGTGGCGGTTGAAAAGGATAAATAAGCAATAAAGCAATTTCTAAGTTACAGGAGGAAATATTCATGCAGCCCGAAATTTTAATTGCAATATGCGTTGCGGTAGTTATCGTATTCGCATTATTGATGGGTATCTTATCAAGATACCGTAAGTGTCCCTCGGATAAGATACTTGTTATCTACGGTAAAGTCGGAAGCGACAAGAACGGTCAGGCAAGAAGCGCAAAGTGCGTACACGGCGGTGCGGCATTCATTATGCCCATCATCCAGTCGTATCAGTTTATGGACTTAACGCCCATATCTATCAATGTAGACTTGAAGAACGCACTTTCAAAGCAGAATATCCGTGTTGATGTACCCTCAAGATTCACAGTAGGTATTTCAACAGAGCCGGGTATAATGCAGAATGCCGCTGAGCGTCTGCTCGGTCTGAGAATGAACGAGATACAGGAGCTTGCAAAGGACATTATATTCGGTCAGTTACGTCTTGTAGTGGCTACTATGGAGATCGAGGAGATAAACAACGACCGTGACAAGTTCCTTGTTGCCGTATCAAACAACGTTGAGATTGAGCTTAAGAAGATAGGCTTACGTCTTATCAACGTTAACGTAACAGATATTAACGATGAGTCGGGATATATCGAAGCGCTCGGTAAGGAAGCTGCCGCAAAGGCTATCAACGATGCGAAGAAATCCGTTGCCGAAAAGGATCGTGACGGTGAGATCGGTCAGGCTAACGCACAGCGTGACCAGCGTATACAGGTCGCTGCCGCAAACGCTCTTGCTATCAAGGGTGAGAACGAGTCCAAGATTGAGGTCGCTCAGTCTGAGGCTTTAAGACGTGAAAAGGAAGCAGAATCAATGCGTCTTGCTACAGCCGCAGAAGCTGTTCAGGCAGCTAAGGCAAAGGAAGAAGCCTACATAGCACAGCAGCAGGCAGAACAGACCCGTGCCGCCCTCGAAACCGCAACTCAGCAGGCGGATATAATCGTTAAGGCTAAGATTGCCAAGGAGCAGGCTGAGATTGAGGCCGAGGCTCAGGCTGAGGTTGCACGCCGTACCGCAAAGGGTGAGGCTGACGCTCTGTTTGCAAAGATGGAAGCACAGGCACGAGGCGCTCAGGAGATACTCGTAAAGCAGGCTGACGGTATGAGAGAGCTTGTAAATGCCGCAGGCGGAAACGCAGACAGCGCAATCAAGCTGATTCTTGCAAACAATATGGAAGAGCTGATGAAGATACAGGTAGAAGCTATCAAGAACATCAAGATAGACAAGGTAACCGTTTGGGACGGCGGCTCAAAGGGCGAAAACGGCAAGACCGCCACAGCCGACTTTATCAGCGGTATAATGAAAGCTATTCCGCCTATGGGTGAAATGTTCAACCAGGCAGGTATGGAGCTTCCCAAGTTCTTAGGCGAAAAAATAGACGACCCCAAAACCCTCGACAGTTAAGCGGCGAGTCGCCGCAGACAATTCCGCCTTTGGAATTGTCTGAGCTATTCGCAGAATAGCGAAACGGCGGACGGCAATGTGCCGTTTCAAATTCCGCCTGCGGCTGTGAGCCGCTTCAAGTTCCACCTTTGGAATTGTCGGCGGTCAGCTAAGATTAGCAGAACGGCGTGGTTAAACAAAGCGATAATCAATATAAAGCGGTCACGGTGGAAAGCTGTGACCGCTTTAAATATCATTGTTATTGTAAACTATCCCTCGCCTCGCACTAAACTTGCCTCCCCTCGAAAAAGGGGAGGTGGCACGGCTGTAGAGGTTTTTCGACTTGCTGTACAGTATTCAGATAGTCCTGCTTTTACGATTCTGAAACTATTCCGAGCCGTGACGGTGGGGATTGTTAATGCCTTAGAAGCTTTTATGATAGCACTTCTATCAATTTCAATATCTTACGCTCCGTCCAGCCTTTCCAAAACCACACTATCCCTTGCTTTGCACCATCACCCTTGCCTCCCTTGTCAAAGGGAGGTGGATTGACGGCAAGGCACAAGCTTTGATATTATTGCTTTCTGCTTGCGATATGCCAACCATTTTTATGTTGCAAACTTTTTTGCCGTCAAGACGGAGGGATTGCTTTACACCTACCAACCTCTCCATAGCAATGATGACATTCTGTTTCGGATAAATAAAGAAACGGCAGGTCATATTATTAACCCGGTGGCTTCTGAATTGTTTTGCTATGATTCCGATAATCACGGTAAAGCACTTATTGACGGATACCACTGGAAACTGACTTTTATGCAAAACGAAAGAATCATTGATATAATCGAGGGAACAAACGGAGAGGATAACCGGAGATATAATCAAATAAAGTCGGTAATAGAATTTGCGGAACGGTTTATTCCATATGACTTAGGTTCAGCTTATATGTGTATAAATTAAAAGCACTTTAGACTTCATAATATATCAACAAAGTTCGGTAAGCATCCGGCAATCACTCTCACTATAGTTGAATTCTTCTCAACAAACGAGCTATAGACAAATCTGCTGAAATCGAATATTATTATAGCAGGAGCTCCAAATGAACAGTACGGAGGAAAACACTATGCTAAATCTAGGGCTTAAACTTGGCGAAAACCTAAAGAAATTCCGATTACAGCGTGAGCTTACACAGGAACAGCTTGCTGATGTTCTAAGTGTGTCGGCACAGGCAGTGAGCCGCTGGGAGAACGGAACGACTTATCCCGATATAACGCTATTGCCGACTATTGCGAGCTACTTTGAAATTACTCTTGACGAGCTTATGGGAATGGAGAATTGGAGGAGCGAGGAACAGCTAAAAGAATTGCTCGGACAGCTTGAAGAGAATGGCTCAAAGGGCTTGATCTATGAGAATATTCTGCTACTGCGTGATGCGGTAAAAACCTATCCTACAAATTATGAGCTTCAATTCAGGCTTGTCAATCAACTGGCATTCTGTGAATACAAAGACGGTCGGGGATTGTCCGAAGAAGAAAAAATCAGCTTCAATCGTGAGGCTGCCGAAATAGGAAATCGTATTTTATCGCATTGCACAGACGGTGCGATTATTAACCAAACAACTCAGCAGCTTTGCTATATCTATTCAAGTCTCGGAGAAAAGGAAAAGGCGATTGAATACGCTAAGAAGCTTCCCAATATAGGATGTACCGATACAGTAGTTCTCGGGGATTTATATGAGGGAGAACAGCAGAAAACACATCTGAAATGTGCAATAAAGTGGTATACAAGTATATTTTGGTGTGCGTTAATAAATCTGGCTGACCTCGGATACAGGAATGAAACTATGTCCGATGCGGAAAGAATAGAAATAATGAAAAAGGCGCTTGCGATTCTTGAACTTGTATTTGATGACGGCGATTATCTTAATTACAGCGGTACAGTGTCAATTACGCATAGGTATATTGCTGATCTGGCTATGTCTGAGGGCGATTATGAGCTCGCGTTATCAAGTCTTGAAAAAGCGGCTCAATTTGCTGTAATGTCAGATACGCTACCCGAAAATGCACGGCACACATCTCTGCTTGTAAATAATCTCGAATATGGTCCGTTCAATACTATCAAGAATTACGATTTCACGGACTGCAAGGAATTGTACGATAAAATGCAGGCGGACAGATATAACGCTATCCGTGATGATAAGCGGTTTATTGCCGTTCTTGAGAAAATCGGCAGATATTGTTGACAGTCCGAACAAAGAAGTAAAATATAACGGGTATCGGTAAATTTCCGATACCCGTTTTGCGTATTTATTGCCTGTCGATCCTCACATCATACCGCCTGAGCCAATATTCTATCTGTAATAGGTAGGCAAAAATCTGCGGCGATGTCATAAGCTGACCGTACCAGTTGCCCTCAAACAGTGTCGGATCGTCGCACAGCCGTAACAGCTTTTCACGGCTGACAATCTCGGTAAGGCGGCAATCCTTGTCGGCAAGCACCGCCCTCATCCTGCGGATAACCTCGGCGAGATAGGTCGGGTTGTGGGTCTTGGGATACGGCGATTTCTTGCGCCAAAGCACATCGTCGGGCAGTATGCCTTTCATCGCACGACGGACAATGCCTTTTTCCCTGCCGCCTGCCGCCTTTATCTCCCACGGAATATTGAAAGCGTAACGGGCAATCCTGTGGTCGCAGAACGGCACTCTGACCTCCAGTCCGTGAGCCATACTCATTCTGTCCTTGCGGTCAAGCAGGCATTGCATAAACCAATAGAAGTTCAGCATGAACATCTCACGCATACGTCTGTCCTTGCGGCTGTCGGTGTCGAGATATTCGGTGTTCTTCAGCGTTTCGTTACAGCAGAAGTTGACGTAATCATTCGGGTCGATGTCACCCAGTATCCCTTCGCAGAGCAGACCCGCACGGGATGCGGTCGAGCAAGCCCACGGGAAGCCCGGTTTGTAGAGAATTTCCTCGTTGTGATACCACGGATAGCCGCCGAAGATTTCATCGGCACACTCACCGCTGAGAGCAACAGTGAAGTTGCCCTTGATAGCCTTGCAGAACAGGTACAGAGAGCTGTCCACATCTGCCATTCCGGGCAGGTCACGGGCATAGGTTGACAGCTCCAGAGCGTCGGTCAGAGCAGGCGTATCGACCTCGACATTTATGTGCTTAGAGCAGATGAACGCTGACATTTTCCGTATCCACGGTGCGTCCATATCGGGCTGGAATTTACTGCTGTGGAAGTTCTTTTCGTTGTCCTTGTAGTCGATTGAATAGGTGGTGAGCTGCCTGCCGCTTTGCTCAAACTCACGGGCGGCAACGGCGCTTATGATACTGCTGTCAAGACCGCCCGAAAGCATTGTACAAAGCGGAACATCGCTGACAAGCTGGCGCTTTATGGCATCGGTCAGGAGGTAGGCTATGTGTTGCTCGGTTTCCTCGGCGGTTTCCTTATGGGGAAGGGCGTGGAGCGACCAGTAGGTGCGCTTTCTGAGGCCGCATCGGCAGTACATGGCACACTCGGCGGGACGAAGCTCTCTGATCCCTTTGAAGATGCCGCTTCCCGGCTTTCGGGCAGGGCCTAAGAGCATTATCTGAGCGATGCCGTCACGGTCGATTACCGGCTCTATCATAGGGTGGGCGAGGAGCGTTTTTATCTCGGATGCAAAGATAAGGCCGCCTGCGTATTCGTAGTAAAACAGCGGCTTCACACCGATTCTGTCACGGGCTAGGAAGAGCTGTTTTTCCTTTTCCTGCCACACGGCAAAGGCGTATATTCCGTTGAGCTTGTCGAGGCAGGCCTCGCCCCAGGTGATGTATGCCCAGAGCAGTACCTCCGTGTCGCCTGAGGAGGTGAACGCAATGCCCGTAGATTCAAGCTCAGAGCGGATTTCGGCGGTGTTGTAAAGCTCGCCGTTATAGACGATAGTGTAGCTGTCGAGGGCGGTTTTACGGGTCATCGGCTGGGCGCTTCGGGCGGGGTCTATGACGCTAAGGCGGCGGTGGGCGAGGGCACAGTTATCATCGGTGTAGAAGCCGCCGCTGTCGGGGCCTCTCGGAACCATTGTCTGAGCCATTCTACGCATTATTGCGGCGCTGTCGCACAGCCTGCGGCAATCTATCCAACCTGCTATTCCACACATTAAAAATCACCTCATTATGTAAATTATGGTATATTATGGCTGATACAAGAGTAGTATATGCTTTGAAAATAATTTCCGTGAATGGAAATATCAAGGTGATGATTCGATTATAATAAAAAACTGCGTTTTTCCGCATTACCAAGGGGTTTTGGCAGAACAGACAGAATATGCACAGGTTGATGAATTGTGATGAATTTGAGAATTGAGGGGAAGGCGGGGAGATGCAGTAGCATTTTAATATATATCGTACTATTTATAATGATATTAATATATTTATTTTTCAAACACAATTTGCTGTTTTGTGTGTTAATTTTGTCGAAAATATTGACATTTCAGCAAATAGTGGTATCATTAAAATGAATAGTTATAAGCATTATACTTGCTTTTGCAATATGACGAGGAGAGTGTATTATGAAACTTAAAAGATTTGCTGCATGGTTTATTGCGGCGGTGATGGCATTTGCTGTTCTGGGTACGCCTTTAGGGGATATTTTGCCGTTTGTAAGGGAGAGCGTGGCGACAACGGCAGGGGCGGAGAGTTATGGGGATTATAGCTATAAAGTGCTTGATAAAGGGACTATTGAAATAACAAGATATACAGGTACAGCAACTGTCGTTAATATTCCGTCGAGAATTAATGGCAGAAGGGTTACGAGTATAGGTGGGGGTGCTTTCGAAGATTGCACAAGCCTTACAAGTATAACGATACCTAACAGTGTGATGAGTATTGGGTATTCTGCTTTTGGCAGTTGCACTAGTCTTACAAGTATCGCTATACCTGACAGTGTGACGCGTATAGGTGGTTATGCTTTCGGATGGTGTACAAGCCTTACAAGTATAACGATACCTGACAGCGTTACGGAGATATATGATTATACTTTCACAAGTTGTAAAAGCCTTACAAACATAACGATACCTGACAGTGTGACGAGTATAGGTAATATGGCTTTCGAAAGGTGTAAAAGCCTTACAAGTATAACGATACCTGACAGTGTGACGAAGATAGGCATTGGTGCTTTCAGCGATTGCACAAGTCTTACAGCAATAAATGTTGCATCTGAAAACTCAAATTATGTTTTCGTAAATGGCGTCCTGTACAATAAAGATAAAACTACTATAATATGTTATCCTGCCGGGAAAAAGGGTAATAATTATAAGATGCCTGACGGTGTGACGAGTATAGGTGATTATGCTTTCTATGGTTGCACAAGCCTTACAAGCATAACGATATCGGATAGTGTGACGAGTATAGGCGATAGCGCTTTCGGAGGTTGCACAAGCCTTACAAGCATAACGATACCGAACAGTGTGACGAGTATAGGTAATAATGCTTTCGAAAGGTGTAAAAGCCTTACAAGTATTACGATACCAGACAGTGTGACGCAGATAGACTATTATGCTTTCGAAGGTTGCACAAGCCTTACAAGTATAACAATACCAGATGGTGTGACAAAGATAGCCAATAATACTTTCAGCGGTTGCACAAGTCTTGCAACTATAACGATACCGAACAGTGTGATGCAGATAGACTATTATGCTTTCGAAGGTTGCACAAGTCTTACAAGTGTAACGATACCTGACAGTGTGACAAGTATAGGCTGGTGTGCTTTCTATGATTGCGCTGAGTTGCGTGATGTTTATATATTAAATAAACACGATATTTCGATAGATTATAATGCGTTTGACGCATCTCTTATATCAATTCACGGATATGCAGGCACTGCGGTTGAGAAATATGCCAAGAAATGGGGAATAAATTTTATATCTTTAGGACGTTATTATGAAATTCCGCCGGTGCCTTCAAGAACATCATATTATCTTAAGGTCACCGATGAAGACGGAAATGTTATAAATGACGCCAAGGTTACAGACGGAAACAAGCAGTTTACAGGTTCAAACGGAATATTCAAGCTTGACGGAGTCAGCGGTTCAAAGGTAACGGTTTCTTCGGATAAATTCCGTGATACCGATGTTTCTTTAAGCAGGCTCTCATCTTCCGGAGTAAATAATGTGTCGTCATCTGATGATGTTTCTTTATCAGCAATATATTACAGCAAGGACAGCAGTGTAGACAGTGCATTTGAAAGCGGAACGATAGGCGAGCTTATCTCTAAGGGACAAGCCGCAGAGGTGCTGTCAAATGCCACAACGATCGAACTCAAGCAAACCAAATGGAGCAGAACGGAGTATTATGATTTTTATCTGTATTGCGCAGGGGATACAGACGATATATCTTCATACAGCGTGGTATGCGGCAGTAAAACACTGTGCAGCTCATCTACTCCGAAGCTTAAGCTGAATACTTCTATGCTTGCAGAAGGCGAAGCGCTTACTCTTGAGTGTAAAAATTCCGACGGTAAGAGCAAAACATATAAAATAAATCTGAAAATAGCCGACAATACAAGAAGCAGTTTATCGCGTGAGCTCTCGATCAACAGTGCATCAGTCAATCTGCCCGATGAGTTGAGCTGGCTCGGTTCTGTAAATCTCAGTCTGCCTACAATACCTGTATACGCGAAAGTTTCAGGAGATGAAGTCAGGGTCGGAGTGGGCGTAAATAAAGACGTGCTTGAAACCTATGACGGCTTTGACGGATTCAAAAAGGCGTATAATAAATTCAAAACGGATTACAGCAAAAGCAATAAGTATTTTGCCGCCGATTCACTCGCTGAACTCAAGAAAACATACCTTGAAAACAGCAACAAGTCTGAGCTGCCCGGTATAGGAAGTGTCGATATTTCCGTTGTTGGCTGTGGATATGCAAAATTTGACGGAAACGGTATCACATCGGTTGACTTTGACCTTATCATAACAGCAGAGGCTAAGGCTGAGTTTTCATCACAGTTCTTTGTAACCGTTGTGCCGGTTACCGTTAAAATAGAAGCAGGTGTTAAGGTCGAAGGAGATTTTCAGGCTACGCTTACCGGCATTGCTACCGATAATTTCAACTTCACCGGAAATATTGAGCTTGAGATAACGCCGTTTGTAAAGCCGTATGCAGGTATAGGTATAGACAATGTGGCAAACGTGGGTGTTTTCGGTCAAGTTGAGCTTCCTGTTAAGATCTGTCTTTTAAATACCGATTCCAGCAAGGTAGGTCTTAAATCGATAGATTTACGCGGTAAAGCCGGATTACAGGCAAATGTACTGTTTTTCTCTTATGATCTGACATTGTTTGAAGGTTCGATCAACCTTTACACGCGACCGGAAAGCCTGATGAGCAGTACAATAGCGCAGCGTGAAGCTGTTATGAGTTGTGTAAAGTACGAAAATGCAGTGCAAGCCGCGCAGAATATCGCAAACTATTCAGCTGTAAGCAACACGACAGAGTATACCGTAACTGACAGTAATGAGGGACTTATTGCAAACAATGTTTCGCCGCTTTCTTCATCTGATGTTCTTGTTACCGATGATATGACTATACTTGCATCGGTCAACAGCGATCTCAGCCGCGGTATCAATAATCAGACGTATATTGCGACTACAGTTTTCAAGGACGGAAAGTGGAGCGAAATAAAAGCGGTAAACGACAGCAGTCTTGCCGAATTTGCACCTAAACTGTATAAGAGCGGCAATGATATATTCCTTATCTATCAGCAGGCATTAAAAACATTTGATGATAGTGCCGAAAGCAGTGAAATAACAAAGAATATCGGCATTGCTGTTTCAAAGTTCAACCCCGAAACGTTGACATTTGAGAATACAAATACAGTGTACAGCACAGCGGGATACAGCACCGAGCCAAAGACATATGACGGGTATTCCGTATGGCTGACAAACAGCGAAGGCGATCCCTTCGGAAAGTCCGACAACAACAGCATAATTGTGTATGACGGCAGCAGCGCTACTACTCTTGCCGATAATATCAGCAACGCGGTATCTGTGGATATCGGAAAACTGTCGGGCGATACATATATAGCATATCTTACCGACGGTGACGGTGATCTTTCAACTGCTGACGATATCAGGCTTTATGCAGTGACGAAAAACGGCGGTACTCCCGTACAGGTCGATGAGGGTGCAATAGAAAGCTTTGAATTTGCAAAAGTCGGCGACGGCAAGCTGGTATGGAACAAAGAGGGCAAGCTGTACACTATTGACAGCGAGAATGCATCTGCTTGCGATACAGGTATCTGCATAAACGGCGACTTCGGCATTCTTGATGACGGCACGCTGTATTATACAGGAAGCACTTCGGAGCAGAGTGCGGTATACCTTATGAAAGCAGGCGAAAATACCTGGGAAAATCCGTACGAATATTTCACTTGCAACGGCAATATAAACAAAACATATTCTGACGGTCAGAGCATACTTGTCGACGCGGCAGATTTCGCTGATCCGGACTGCGCACACAGACTGTATCTCACAAAGTCTGTTGAATGCAAGGATATAATAGTAGAAGCGGTAAGCTTTGATCCGGGATATATAGTAAGCGGTTCTCAGATACCGCTGACGCTTGCACTTACAAATAACGGTTCTGAAACTGTGCAGACGGCAGCATTCAGAATTACCGATGAAGAGATGAACACTATCAGCGTCTACACGCTTGATAACCTCGATATCAAGCCCGGTTCTACCACCGAGTGTACGATACTTGTAAAGCCTGAGGATAATTGCCTTAACAAGAAAGTATATGTAACGGTAATTGAACCTACCGATTCTTCGGAGCTGTCCGACAGCGCACTTGACGCAGACCTTGAAAAAGACAGAACAGTCGAAAACAATAAATATCTGCTTGACTTTACAAAGTCTGACCTTGAGGTGAAAATAGAGGAGTATCTGCTTGGAAAGAACAACTCCCTGATATTTACCGTAATGAATAATACGGACGTTGCAACGGGCGGAACGCTCAGTATAACCGACAGTGACGGCAATGAATTACTCAGTAAGCATTATGATGATATTACTTTCAATAATTCGCAAATTGTCGAGCTTAAAGTATCTCAGCTTATTTCAAAGAGAAAAGCCGGTGATGTTATCACCGCGACTGTAACCGGTGACAATGATGACTATAATGAGTATAACAACACTGCCGGTCATAGCATCAAGCTTAAGCTTGATGAAGCTATTGACAGCTTCACTGCATCAGATATCGGTAAGACACAGCTGACACTTAACTGGAGCGGTCTTACAAAGAAGTGCGGAGTTTTCATTGAACAGCTTGTCGGTGACGAGTGGAAAGAGATAGCAACTCTGAATGACGGTTCTGTAGGCAAATATGCTGTCAGCGGACTTATGGAATCAACAAAATACGAGTTCAGAATAAGAGCATTTAAAAATTACGGCAGTGAAACAGGCTACAGCGAATGTAAAATGCTTGAGGTAAGTACCTGCCATGTGTTTGGTGAATGGCAAACTACGGTTAAGCCCACCTGCACTGAGGGCGGTGAAATGATACGCAGCTGCTCGGTATGCGGGGCGGAGGAAACCAAGACGATTGATGCACTCGGACATGATTATTCTGATCAGTGGACAATCGATGAAGAGGCCGACTGCGTTAATGACGGCTCGAAGTCAAGGCATTGCTCAAGATGTGACGCAAAGACAGATGTTACTGTAATTGAGGCAAAGGGTCATACGGAGGTTGTCGACAAGGCGGTAGCGGCAACGTGTACTGCGGACGGATATACCGAGGGCAAGCATTGCTCGGTTTGTAATGCGGTTATCAAGGCACAGGAAAAAATAGCGGCTACGGGGCATAAATATGTTGAAACCGTGGTTGAACCAAGCTACAGCAACAGAGGGTATACATTGTACGAATGTTCGGTGTGCGGTTACAGCTATAAGGATAATTATGAGGAACAGCTTATAGTTCCTGCGGTTACGGGTTTTGCTTCCGGCTCGCAAACAAAATCATCGGCGGTACTCGGCTGGGATAAGGTTTCCGGTGCGGACGGATATGCGGTCGAACTGTACACGGGCGGAAAGTGGAACGAGGTGTTCAGGACTTCCGACAGCAGTGTTACAAGCTGTACTGTAGGTTCTCTCAAGGCGGATTCGATCTATTCGCTCAGGATAAGGGCATTCAAAGATACCGATGACGGCACTGTCTATAGCGACTACACAAGACTTGCGGTAAAGACAAAACTTGCAGGTGTTACGGGGCTGAAGGCGCAGGGCGTTACGGCTACGGCGGTAAAGCTGGACTGGGCAAGAAATGCAGGTGCTACGGGTTACATAATCGAGCAGTACAAGGGCGGTAAGTGGACGCAACTTGCTGTTACGAAAAATAACATGACATTGACATTCACGGTCAAGGGGCTTGCGGAATTCACTCCGTATTCATTCCGTGTAAAAGCATATAAGAATGACGGCGGTAAGACAAATTACAGCGACTATGTGACTGTCAAAGCGTCAACGCTTTTAGGCGCTGTAAAGGACGCCAAGGTCACATCGACCACGGGTACATGGATTACGCTCGGCTGGGACAGAAATACCGGTGCTACGGGTTATGTCCTTGAACAGTATAAGGGCGGTAAGTGGACGGTAATCGCTACCACGAAGAATAATACCACGCTTAAGTTCACGGTAAAAGGGCTGAGAAACGATACCACATATTCATTCAGAATAAAAGCGTATAAAACGGTCGGAGATACAACAACTTACGGAAGTTATGTAAGAATAGTAGGAACAACTGATATACCGAATGTTGCAAAGTTTACTGGTTCTGCGGTTTCTGCAAGTGAGGTAAAACTCAGCTGGAGCAAGAATGATAAGGCTACGGGCTACGTTATCGAGCAGTATAAGGGTGGACGGTGGACTGAAATCAAGGCTGTGGATAATGATATTACCGAAATCACGATTGAGGGGCTTGCAAAGGGTACGGCATATACGTTCCGCATCAAATCTGTCAAAACGGTTGACGGTGCGGACAAGAGCAGTGAGTATGCAAGCGTTAAGGTTAAAACGGTTGAGTAAGTTTTAAATATCAAAGCCCACCGCTACGGGATTTTCTGTGGCGGTGGGCTAAATTTTACCCTTTTGGGTATTGTAACTTTGCCGAAAGAGTTATATTCTATTGTATAGGGAAAGTGTAGTGCAGGGGTGCGGCAGCTTTCGTTATTTTAACAATTCAAGGAGGATTTTGATATGAAATACAGAAAATTAGCAAGCGGATTTGTGGCGGCGGCAATGGCGGTCGGCGTTTTCGCTACACCGTACGGAGAGATGCTTCCTGTCATAAGGGAGAGCGTTGCTGTCAATGCGGGGGCAGAGGTGTACGGAGATTTTGAGTACAGCGTTTCGGGCGATACAGCCGAAATAACAAAATATAAGGGCAGTGCAAGTACGTTGGTCATACCGTCTGAAATTGACGGAAAAAAGGTGACCGGTATAGGAAGAATGGCATTTGCAAGCTGTACAACGCTCACCGATGTAACCATACCGGACAGCGTGACGAGCATAGGAGATTGGGCATTTTCGGATTGTGACGCTATCGTGAACGTAAAAATACCGGACACGGTTACATATTTGGGAGAATACGCATTCAGAAGCTGTAGTTCGCTTACGAGCGTGCATATACCGAAGGGTATTAAAACAATCGAAATGAGAGCTTTTCTCTGCTGTAGTTCTCTCGAAAGCCTGACTATTCCGGAAAACATAACAAGCATCGGACTTGGTGCGTTCAGCTTATGTAAAAAGCTGACCGATGTCACTATACCCGGAAATGTGAAAACTGTCGGGGAAGGCGCATTCAGCAATTGTACCGGGCTTTTAAACGTGACGATATCCGACGGTGTTACGAGCATAGGCAAGAGTGCATTTGCAAGCTGTTATTTGCTGAAGAGTATAACGATAGCGGACAGCGTTACGAGCATCGGAGATGACGCATTCTATTGGTGCAGTAATCTGACAAACGTCAAGCTGCCGAAGAATCTTGGGAAGATAAACAGTTATACTTTCAGATTCTGCAAAGGGCTTACGGATATAAGCATACCGGATGGCGTTACGAGCATAGACAGATGTTCGTTTATGGGTTGTGAAGCGCTCACAAAAGTGATAATACCGAAAAGTGTGACGGTAATCGACGAGAGTGCTTTTTACGGCTGTAAAGTGCTTGCAGACGTAGCAATACCGGAGGGTGTTACAACCATCGGCGAAGAGGCGTTTTGTGGCTGCACGGCTCTGCTTAGCGTAAAGATACCTAAGAGCGTTACAGCCATAGGCGGTCATGCTTTCGGATATAATGAGAGTTATACGAAGACTGCCGGTTTCAAGGTATATTGCTATAAGAACAGTGCGGGCGAAAAATACGCAAATGACAACGGCTTTATCTGTGAACCGGTTGCGGTTACAACGATTGACGCTGTGACGGGTTTTGACGCAGATAAGGTTACGAGCGGTTCTGCTACGCTGAAATGGGATAAGGTTTCCGGTGCGGACGGATATTCGGTCGAACTGTACACGGGCGGAAAGTGGAACGAGGTATTCAGGACTTCCGACAGCAGTGTTACAAGCTGTACTGTAGGTTCTCTCAAGGGCAATTCGACCTACAGCCTGAGGATAAGAGCCTTTGCGGGAACGGCCTACAGTGACTACACAAGACTTGCGGTAAAGACTAAGCTCGCAAATGTCGCAGGGCTTAAGGCGCAGGGCGTTACGGCTACGGCGGTAAAGCTGGACTGGGCAAGAAATGCAGGTGCTACGGGCTACATAATCGAGCAGTACAAGGGCGGTAAGTGGACGCAACTTGCGGTTACGAAAAATAACACGACATTGACATTCACGGTTAAGGGGCTTGCGGAATGCACTCCGTATTCATTCCGTGTAAAAGCGTATAAGAATGACGGCGGCAAGACAAATTACAGCGACTATGTGACTGTCAAAGCGTCAACGCTTTTAGGTACGGTGAAGAACGCCAAGGTCACATCGGTAACAGAAACGTGGATAACTCTTGAGTGGGCTAAGAATGACAAGGCTACAGGCTATTCTATCGAGCAGTACAAGGGCGGTAAGTGGACGGTAATCGCTACCACGAAAAACAACGCAACGCTTAAGTTTACTGTTAAGGGACTTAAGAATGATACCACCTATTCGTTCAGAATAAGGGCATATAAGACTGTCGGCGGTGTTACAGCTTACAGCGATTATGTGAGAATTGCAGGCAAGACGAGGATACCGAATGTGGCAAAGTTCACAGGTTCTGCGGTTTCTGCAAGTGAGGTAAAGCTTGACTGGAGCAAGAATGACAAGGCTACGGGCTATGTTATCGAGCAGTACAAGGGTGGAAAGTGGACGGCAATTGCTACCACAAAGAACAACACCACGCTTACGTTTACTGTCAAGGGACTTGCAAAGGGTACTGCTTATTCTTTCAGAATAAAATCGTTCAGAAAGACGGGAAGTACGACCGAGTTCAGTGAGTATGCAAGCGTTAAGGTTAAAACGGTTGAGTAAGTTTTAAATATCACAGCCCACCGCTACGGGATTTTCTGTGGCGGTGGGCTTTGTATATGATAAAAAGTGCTTTATTATGCGGTTTGGGAGGCTTAAAAAGGCGGCTTTTGATAATTTCAAAAATTTTTTCGAAAACCCCTTGATTTTTGTAAATTTATATGTTAGAATAAGCAACGGGTAAACGATTACACGAACGGCGAGAAAACGTTGCGGATTGTGATAAGTTATGATAAGCTGTGATAAATCAAGGCAGGCTGAAATGGGTCGTGAAAAGCTGTGATAAATCAAGGTAGGTTATGACGGGTTGCGATGAGCTGTGAAGGCTGTGACGGGTTGCAAAAAACATAGCAAGTTACAAATTATGCAATAACTGTTTGTGAAGCGGTGCGGTGCGCAAAGCGCCGTGAGCGGAGGGTCGTTTAGCAAGAAGCAGCGGGGGAATACCCGTATGGAAAGTAAATTTTGGCGGAAGTGTGACCGCCGTTTTGAAAGGAAAGGTATAATCTATGAAGTATTCAGACGGTTTCTGGATGAACAAGTCGGGCTACGACGTAAACTATGCAACTCAGATCTATGAGGTAAAGGCTACAGACAACTCGATAACCGTATATGCCACTAACCAGTGGATCGGTAACAGAGGAATGACGCTTGGCGGTCCTGTTCTTGAGATCACCTTTACATCTACGCTTGCCGATTCAATCAAGGTTACGATCGAGCATTACAAGGGCGCTGTAAAGAAGGGTCCGGACTTCACATTATATGAGGATGCAAACTTCAAGCCTGTTATAAACGAGAAGGACGAGTACTGGGAGCTTGTTTCGAACAAGACTTCGGTAAGAATCGGCAAGGCAGGCGGAGCATGGGATATAAAATACTTCTATGACGGAAAGCTGCTCACAAAGGAAGGCTGGAGAACAACTTCTTATATCGAAGAACAGCCCTGGCTCACAGATTACCGTATGGAAGGCACAAAGGCGGAGCGTTTCTACGCACACGCATCTACAGACGAGCCTGCAAGAATAAGAGAGATGCTCAACATCTCCGTAGGCGAGAACATCTACGGCTTCGGCGAGAAGTTCTCTACATTCGTAAAGAACGGTCAGACGGTAGAAGTATGGAACAACGACGGCGGTACCTGCTCCGAGCAGACATACAAGTCAATCCCCTTCTATGTATCATCGAGAAACTACGGTGTATTTGTAAATCACCCCGAGAACGTTACATTTGAAGTAGCAAGCGAAACGGTTTCAAAGGTTGCTTTCTCCGTTCAGGGCGAGAGAATGGAATACTTCGTAATGGGCGGTAAGACAATCGCAGACGTACTCGGCGTTTACACAACGCTGACAGGTAAGCCTGCACTTCCTCCTGCATATACATTCGGTCTGTGGCTGACAACATCATTCACTACAAACTATGATGAGGAAACAGTTTCGTTCTTCATAGACGAAATGGCAAGACGTGATATTCCTCTGGAGGTATTCCACTTCGACTGCTTCTGGATGAAGGAATTCAACTGGTGCGACTTCACCTGGGATAAGAGAATGTTCCCCGATCCCAAGGCTATGCTCGCACGTCTTAAGGAAAAGAAAATTGAAATCTGCGTATGGATTAACCCCTATATCGCTCAGCAGTCATCTTTATTTGACGAGGGCGTAAAGAACGGCTACTTCATCAAGAAGACGGACGGCGGCGTATTCCAGTGCGATATGTGGCAGCCCGGTATGGCTATCGTTGACTTTACGAATCCTGAGGCTTGCAAGTGGTACAAGGCAAAGCTGAGAACACTGTGTGAGATGGGCGTTGACGCATTCAAGACGGACTTCGGTGAGAGAATACCCACAGCCGATGTTGTATACAGCGACGGCTCCGATCCTTACAGAATGCACAACTACTACACATATCTCTACAACAAGTGCGTATTTGAGGTGCTTGAGGAATTCTACGGCAAGGACAAGGCTTGTCTGTTCGCACGTTCTGCTACGGTCGGCGGTCAGCAGTTCCCTGTACACTGGGGCGGTGACTGCTTCAGCCAGTACGAATCAATGGCTGAAACACTCCGTGGAGGACTTTCACTCTGCTTATCAGGCTTTGGCTACTTCAGCCACGATATTTCGGGCTTTGAGGCTACAGGCTCACCCGACTTATACAAGAGATGGTCTGCATTCGGCCTTATGTCTTCACACTCAAGACTTCACGGCAACAGCTCATACAGAGTACCGTGGAACTTTGACGAAGAAGCGTGCGACGTTCTGCGTCACTTCACAAAGCTCAAGGGTCGCCTGATGCCGTATCTGTTCGCTAACGCAGTAAAGGCTCACGAAAAGGGCGTTCCCATGATGAGAGCTATGGTTATGGAATACAGCGACGATCCTGCCTGCTTACCTCTTGACAGACAGTATATGTTTGGTGATAACCTGCTTATCGCTCCCGTATTCAACGAGGAGGGTACTGCTCAGTTCTATCTGCCCAAGGGCAAGTGGACCGATATTCAGACAGGAGAAGTTCTTGAGGGCGGTAACTGGTACGACAAGAAGTATGACTACTTCTCAATGGGTATGTATGCTAAGCCCAACAGCATAATCGCTTACGGTAACTTTGAGCGTAACTTCGCATATGACTATGTAGAGGGTGCTAAGCTTGTTATCTATCAGCTTGAGGACGGCAAGAACACTCAGTGCAAGATCTACGATAAGGACGCTAAGCTCGAGCTTACTGTTATGGCTGAGAGAAACGGTGATACAATCACTGTTACACATACAGCTACAGACAAGCACTTCACAGTTGAAAGCGCAGAGGGTCTGAACGTAGTTATAAGCAAGTAATTATAACGGAATATAAAGGAACGGTCGGCAGATGCCGGCCGTTTTGCTTTTCTTGACAGGAAGAAACGATTAAATCTTTTGTCTGACGGCAAAATACGGCGTACTGCCGTATCGGTTTACACCGACTTGATTTTATAGTATAACAACCTCGGACAAAAAATCGTCTGTAGCCGATTTTACCGCATAAAAATGCGGTGTTGCTCACGCAACAGTCCGAGAACGTTTTACCATAAATCTTTTGTCTGACGGCAAAATACGGCGTACTGCCGTGTCGGTTTACACCGACTTGATTTTATGGTATAATTATAGTAACAACTTAAACGGAGGTGGAATCATGACAGATACAGAAATCAGCAGATATATGGCACTGCTCTTAAGGCATAAGCCCGAAATAGCAGGACTTGTACTTGACAAACAGGGCTGGGCGGACGTTGATATGCTTCTGAAATGTATAAGCGAAAATATGGAGCCGGTGAGCTTTGAGCGGTTGTGCGAAATCGTGAAAAACGACAGCAAGCAGAGATATTCGTTGAGCGAGGATAAAAGCCGTATCAGAGCGAATCAGGGTCATTCGGTCAATGTTGACGTAGGGCTGAAGGCTGCTGTGCCGCCGGAATATCTTTATCACGGCACTGCGACTAGATTTGTCGAATCTATCGACAGAGGCGGGATTATCCGCAAAACAAGGCTTTACGTTCATCTGTCAAGAGATACCGAAACCGCAACGCAGGTTGGTATGCGGCACGGCAAGCCGTTCATATACCGTGTAAGGAGCGGAGAGATGGCAAGGGACGGATATGTGTTTTATCTGTCTGAAAACGGCGTATGGTTGACGGAAAACGTGCCTGTGAAGTACCTTGAAAAAACGTGGCAGGATGACGCTTGACTTTTTTGAAAACCGGTGGTACAATATTAAGGCAATACCGCACAAAGACCATATTTTGTATTTTGTGTGCATCTTGCTTGCATATTTTCCGTCATCTTGCACAATTCGTCCTTGCAAGGCGTCAGCCTTGCTGTGTCCTCATTGTACAATCTGACGAAAAATCTGACTTCACAATATGCACACAATCTTTGTGCGGTATTGCCTTAAAAGACTGAATAGGGGAGCTTTTTGCTGAGAGGAAGTTCGACTTCGACCCTTGACCTGATGCGGATAATGCCGCCGTAGGAATTTCACGATATTTCTATAGCTTGTATTATCCCCGACTGTATTCAGCCGGGGAATTTTTACGTTAAAGCAGGTATTCGGTTAAATTTATTTAACGGAGGTTTTTCAAATGAAAAACGAAAAGGTACTTACACTTGTTGAGGGAGCGGTGATGGTTGCGCTTGCGACCGTGCTTAGCTTTGTCAAGATCGTTCATCTGCCGTGGGGCGGATCGATCACTCTGCTGTCGATGCTCCCGATAATTGTCTTCAGCATCAAAAGAGGTGTGGCAAACGGTCTTGCGGCATCGTTTGTGTTTGCTCTGATACAGTTCATTCAAGGCTGTGCGGACGGGCTGTTCGGCTGGGGGCTTACTCCTGTGGCGCTTGTGGCGTGCATATTCATCGACTATATTTTTGCATTTACGGTACTGGGGCTTGCGGGAATTTTCAGAAAATACGGAATGTCCGGAGTGATTGGCGGAAGCGTTATGGCTATGGGTCTGCGCCTTGTGTGCCATTATATAAGCGGAGTGCTGATATTCGGTTCATTCGGGGAGCTGTGGAACGGCTTTACCGTAAACGAGCCTTGTCTTTACAGCCTGCTTTATAACGGGGCGTATATGCTGCCGGAGATAGTGTTTACTGTTATCGGAGCGGTTGTATTGATGAGTGTTCCGCAGACGAAAAGGTTGATTTTCAAAAACGTATAAGAGGATGAAAAAGTCTTATATTTTATGTGCTTGTGTTATATAGTTCAGCTTAGACTATGATAGCAGGCTACCGATAGTTCTTTTTTGCAAGATAGCACTTCCGGAGCGTTCATTTAAAGGCAAGGGTGGTGGCGATTTTTGAGGGATAGTGCGGTTTTGAAAGGGGTTGGTGCGAGCGAGGGGTTATCGTTATTTTGCAATGGTTGTAAGGGCGGAGAGGTTCGGTGCAACGGGAGGGGCAAGCCCGCTCCCCTACGAAAAGCGAGAGGGATAGTGCGGTTTTGGAAAGGTTGGTGTGGCAATCCCTCCGGTAGACGCCCGAATTTTTTCGTGCGACAGCACCTCACCTTTGACAAGGGAGGCAAGTTTAGTGCGAGGTGTGGCGGTGGATGTGCTTTTGAGAAGGTCGTGGGAATGGAGAGGTTCGGCGTGACGGGAGGGGCAAGCAAGGCAAGGATGCCTTAGCGTGTGTGCCCTAAGTTTTGCACGGATGCAAAACCATACAAGCACACACAGACCCTCGCCCTACGAAAAGCGAGAGGGATAGTGCGGTTTTGGGAGGGTTGGTGCAGGGCAAGGGATGGTGTAATATTTCACTGCGTGGGCTTTAATAGTAATAAGTTTATCGACAGACTAAAACCACCGTTGCGTGTATGCAACGGTGGTTTTGTATATCGTGGTTATTTCAGGAAGCCCTCGATTATTTTCTCTTCGGCTTCTTCTCTTGTAAGACCCAGCGAGCAGAGCTTTAATATCTGTTCGCCTGCTATCTTGCCGATAGCCGCCTCGTGAATAAGTGCGGCATCAACATTTGCCGCATTGAGAGCCGGCTGTGCATCGACCTTGCCGTTATCCGCAAGTATCGCATCACAGGCGGAATGACCTGTGCAACGGTTGTTGCCCTCGACTACGGAGTAAAATGCCTGATGGGAATTTCCTCTTGCAACAGAGCGTGAAACAAGGTCTGCGCCGCTGTCCTCGCCGTTAAGCTCAACACGGAACTTTGTTACGGCCTCCTCGTCACCGTCGGTCATTATACGCTCACGGACAACTATCTTTGCACCCTTGCCGAGTACGGCGGAAGTGCTTCTTGTTGTTCTGTCGACACCTCTGAGCTGTATCGTATCCATCTCAAGATATGAATCCTCGTCAAGAACGCAGTCTGTGACGGGGTCAATCTTTCTGAGACCTGTGCCTTTGCCTGTTCCGATATGCTTTTCCTTGTAAAGCACTCTTGCGCCTTTTTCAAGGAAGAAGCGGTGAATGCCGTTGTGGCGAGCCTGCTCCTCACCGTCATTATGCACGCCGCATCCTGCTACTACAACAACGTCAGCGCCCTCTCCGATGTAGAAATCGTTATAAACAAGGTCGTCAACGTCACTGTGGGTAACGCAGGCGGGAATGAATACCGTTTCGCCAACAGTAAATGGCTTTACACGGATATTTATACCCGGCTTGTCCTCTTTTGATTCGATAGTGATATTCTCCGACGATCTTCTGCCTGCGCACTTGCTGTCCTCACGGATATTGTATGCACCCGCAAAGCCCGATACCTCGTCATAATCGGAGATTATCTTAAGCATTTCGGCTGTTGTGCCGTTGAAATTTACGTCCATTATATTGCTCACTGACAACCGCCTCCGTTTCTCTGGGGACATCTGCAGGCGTATTCTCCGCCGAGCAGTTTCGGAAGGACTTCCTCACGGGGTCCTGCCGTGCGTATTGTGCCGTCTGCGACTACTATTATTTCATCGGCAATCGAAAGAATACGCTCCTGATGCGATATTATAACGAGCGAGCCTGTGGTGCCGTTGCGTATTTCTTCAAACGTTTCCACAAGTCTTGAGAAGCTCCAGAGATCTATTCCTGCCTCCGGTTCGTCAAATACCGACAGCTTGACGTTTCTTGCAAGCACGGTCGCAATCTCTATACGCTTTGCTTCGCCGCCCGATAAAGCGCCGCTCATCTCTCTGTCGATATATTCCTCCGCACACAGACCGACCTTGCCGAGAAGCGCACAAAGCTCGTTGTGACCCAGCTTTCCTCCTGCGGAAAGCTCAAGAAGATCTCTTACCGTAAGACCCTTGAAGCGTACCGGCTGTTGAAAAGCGTAGGCAATGCCCAGCTTTGCTCTGCCTGTGATGTCCATATCCGTTATATCCGTACCGTCAAGGAGAATCTTGCCAGATGTGCATTTTTCCACACCTGCGATGAGCTTTGCGAGGGAGGTCTTGCCGCCTCCGTTTGGCCCTGTAATTACCGTAAGCCTGCTGTCAAGCTTACAGGTTATGCCTTTTATAATAGGTTCTCCGCTTGGAAGCTGCCATTTTACGTCCTGAAATTCCAGCAAAGTAGTTACCCCTTTCATTTTTTATCATATTATCGTACCATATTAACGTGATTATGTCAAGAGGCGGCGGTCGGTATTGAATTTTTTTTCGTTTTGTGATAAAATATTATGAAAATGATATGCGGTTTATTTTTGAAAGGTAGGCATATAGGAATGAAGGTTTCTATTATTGATAACAGCTTGTGTGATTCATCGTTTGTAAGCGATGTGAAGCCTGAGGCAATAAAGGCTTATACGGACGCACTGCACGAGTTCGGGGTAAGCTATATCGAAATGACCACAGACAGCTTTATTATGATACCGCCTGCAAGCGATATGTCGAAGATAATACTTCGAATGACCTCGGTGCGTGACCTGCTGTATATAAATTCGTTCGATTTTGCCTATGTTGTCGTGCCTGCACACCTGACCGACCTTATACCGAAAATCGAAAGGCCGGTTATATCGGAGCTTTGTCTGCACGGGTCGGACTATATGAGGGTCACGGAAATGTTTGAAAAGAACTTTGAGCTTGACAAGGTTTCGATGATACGCTTTGTTGACGATTTCAGAAAAAGTCCGCAGGAAATGGCACGGATGCTGGCGGAATACCGCAGGAAATACTACCGTCCGATAGATATATGTCCGACAAACAAATACACGAACGCTGTCAGCGAGGCTATAGCGGCGGTGATAGCGAAAAGCGACAGCCTGACTATGAGATTCGGTGATTACGAACAATATGCGGAACTGCAGGATTACACTGTTTCGCTTGCCACGCTTTTCGGCGTAGCACCGTCACCGCAGATGATAATGGCACTTTATAAATGCGGCTGTCTTTATGCGATGATATACGGCAGGCAAGCAAAAAGCACGCTTGACGACCTGAGATCAAACCAGATTTCGCCGCATTATGTCACTAACGTTGACAAGCCGAAGCCCTTTCTGCCGAGTGAGCGGACAAAGACCTCGTCTTACGTTACTCCTCCCGAAACGAAAGAAAAAGAGGGCGGAGAACTGCTTTACAGCAAGCTTAGAAGTATGATGCTTGACGCAGACAGCGCAGAGGAGCTTGAACAGGAAATCGAGCAGTTCTGCACACAGCTTTATAACAAGTATGGCGACAAGTCCGGACATTGAGCCGCTAAGACTGCAAAAAGACTATATGTATAAAAAATCCATAAAAACGCAGGCTATATAGTGCAATATGACGAAATGTAAAGCGGCTGAAAAAAATGCTTTTATTTTTACCGCAGATATGCTATAATAACTTTATACTGTGTCGGTGTGTACCCGAATATCATTCCGACGCACTGTTTTATGAGATACAGAGCCTTAAAGGGCGTTTTATTATATTGAATTCTATATTTCAGCGAATCGAGGAAGTGTGACTTTTGGAAAAGTTTATTATAAAAGGCGGCACTCCGCTGAGAGGCGAAGTGCGGATAAGCGGAGCGAAAAATGCGGCGGTAGCTATAATTCCTGCGGCGATACTTGCAGAAGATAAGTGCATACTGGAAAATGTACCGTCAATCAGTGATGTTGATGTTGCTCTTGAGATACTCTCGAGCATGGGAGCGCAGATAAGAAGGCTGAGCAAGTCGAAGATAGAGGTGGATACGTCAAGAATCAAGGACGGAACGGTACCTTATGAACTTGCCCGCTCCACAAGAGGAAGCAGTTATTTTTTAGGTGCGCTGCTCGGCAGATTCAAGAAGGCAAGCGTGCCGCTACCGGGTGGGTGCGACCTTGGCAGCAGACCTATCGATCAGCATATCAAGTGCTTTGAGGCGCTTGGTGCAAAGACTGATATAAAGCACGGTATCGTTGACCTTTCGGCTGACAGGCTTATCGGTACGCAGATATATTTCGACAAGGTGACTGTCGGAGGAACGATAAATGCGCTTCTTGCCTGTGCAAAGGCAGAGGGGCTGACTATAATTGAAAATGCCGCCAAGGAGCCTCATATAGTGGACCTTGCAAATTTCCTCAACTCTATGGGTGCGGATATTATGGGCGCAGGTACGGACGTTATCAAGGTGAAGGGCGTTTCACAGCTTCACGGCACAGAGTATTCGGTTATCCCCGACCAGATAGAAGCGGGAACGTTTATGGTGGCTGCGGCGGCTACCTGCGGTGATATTACGCTGAAGAATGTTATACCGAAGCACCTTGAGCCTATTACGGCAAAGCTGCGCAAGATAGGAGTTTATGTTGAGATAGAGGACGATACGGATAATGTAAGGGTAGTCGGCAGACCTCATTATGAGGGTACAGATATAAAGACTTCTCCGCATCCGGGATTTCCTACAGATATGCAGCCGCAGATGACAACGCTCCTGGCAATGTCGAACGGTACAAGCATGGTAACGGAGAGCATATTCGATACACGTTTCAAGTATGTTGACGAGCTTCGCAGAATGGGTGCGGATATTACCGTTGACAGCAGGGTAGCGGTAGTAAGAGGCGTGGATCATCTTACGGGCGCTCCGGTAAAGGCGAGCGACCTCAGGGCAGGTGCGGCGCTTATCATTGCAGGTCTTGCGGCGCAGGGTACTACGGAAATCGAAGATATTCACCATATTGAGCGTGGATATGAGAATATGGAAATAAAGCTGAGGGCACTTGGCGCTGATATAGTAAAGCGTTATTATCCCGATGACGAAAAGATGAGAAAGGCACTCTGATGGCAAAGGTTGTTCCTGTATGCTCTTCAAGCAAGGGCAACAGCGTTTTTGTCGGTGACAGCACATCGGGCGTACTTGTTGACGCAGGATGCAGTTTCAAGGCGCTGAGGGAAGGTCTGGCACTCTGCGGTATACCGTTTGAGGCGGTGAAGGCTGTGCTTGTGACGCACGAGCATATAGACCACACGAAAGCACTCGGACAGATAACGAAAAGAACGTCTGTTCCTGTGTACGCATCGGACGGCACTGCAAGAAGGCTGTTTTCTGACAAGCTGGTAGAGCAGACGGCGGTTATTCATCCGCTGTCGGAAATAAAGAGCGTACCTGTCGATATGGATATTGATTTTTTCCATACACCGCATGATGCTGCGGAAAGTGTAGGGTACACCCTGAAGTTCGGCGAGCATAAGGTCGCCTGCTGTACTGATTTAGGCTATGTTACCGATGAGGTGAGGGATAATCTGCTCGGAAGCGACACGGTATATATAGAGGCAAATTACGATCCTGTGCTGTTAAAGGGAAATCCGAAATATCCGCCGTATCTTAAAACGAGGATTTCGGGGGATCACGGACATCTTTCAAACGGCTGTTCGGCTGAGTTTTGTAGGGAGCTTGTCACAAAAGGTGCAAGCCGTCTGATACTCGGTCACTTAAGTCAGGAGAACAATTCTCCGAAAATGGCGTATGAGGCTGTGGAGAAAACGCTGAAAACCGCAGGAATGTCATGCGGAGTTGATTTTACGCTTGATGTTGCGCCTGTTGTGACACAGGGAAAATACATAATTATCTGATGAATATGCACTGCATTTTCTGCTTGGTGGTAACTTTGCAGTTGTGCGGTGCTTTATTTTTTTATTACGAAAGGAAAAACTATGGCAGTATATCTTATACTTATGGCACTTGTGCTTGTGCTTGCTTATCCGCTCATCGAGCATAAGCCGAATGTGGTGAAGAAGCTCTGTTATGTTATCGTGACATTCGGGGCAATGTATCTTATAAGCGTATTCAGATACGGACTGGGAAACGATTATTATTCGTATATTTATATTTTCTGGAATATCAAGAATGCACCCGGACTTTCGATATTCAACTACGGGTATGAGCCGGGCTTTACGATCGTCACAAAGCTGATCTCGATGTTTACCGCAGATGTGAATATAATGTATGCGGTGTACGCACTGCTGATACTTATACCTACGGCGTATGCGATATTCCGTTACAGTGAAAATATATGGATGTCAACGATGATGTTCATATCGCTGACGTTCTTCTACTGCTCGCTGAGCTTTATCCGTCAGTCGATAGCGTTTGCAATCATACTCTGCGCTTACAGATTTATGAAGGAACGCAATCACTTCATGGTGCTGTTGTTTATTTTCTTAGCGTGTCTGTTCCATAGCACAGTAATAGTGCTGATACCGCTGTATCTGATTGCGGCGTTCATAAAGCCCACAAAGATAACCGTACCGATATATGCGATATTGACAGCGCTTGTATATCTGCTTTCGTGGCCGATATTGCGGCTTGCGGTTGTGCTTCTTCCGCAGTACAAGGGCTACCTTGAACTTAACTTTATCACGCAGGGCTATTCACCTGTTTATATTATAGTGCCTGCGATAATCACGGCACTTGCGCTTATCGCACATTTCACGGGATACGGAAAGGCATATCCGAAAGAGTCGGCACTGTTCACGAACTTTGCGATATTCAACTTCATAATATGGTTTATAGCGACGAAGCACTTTGTTATCGAGCGTTTCTCGATGTATCTGTACATTATGATGATAATGTTCATACCGTCAATAGCAAGGTACTATATGAACTGCGCAAAGGTTTATCTTGCACGCAGGAAAAATCCCGATGCTGTGGTTGAATTCGATAAAACGGTAGATGAGGTCATACGTTCCAAGCATCCCGAAAAATATGCAAAGAAGTATGCCGCCGAAACCAAAAAGGAAAAAGCGGTTTCACAGCCCGTACCCGAAAAGGCGGAGTCGGAACTGAGCGATATAGAAAAGGAAAAGCAGAGAATTTTAGCCGAAATCATGGCTGAGGACGGCGACAGCGATATAGTGACAAAGCCGGCTGAAGCTGAGGAAAACAAAAAGCCCGAAAAGCAGAAGAAGTATTCGTCTGTATTCGGAGAGCAGTTTAATGCTGACGAAAGATATATGCCGAAGAACAGGGTATTCAAAAAGAGAAGGAACGGTTTTGTGAACTTCGTTACACGTCCTGTTACGATATTTGCGGCTTTCCTTGTTGTAGTGGTGGGCGCTAACCTGTGGTACAACTATTTCGGCCTTACGGTATCGAAGAAGGGCTTCCACGGAGTTATGCCGTACAAGAGCATTGCTCCGCAGTATACGGAATTTGTGCTTTCAAAAGAAAGCAAGGACGAAAAGAACACTAACCTCAGAAGCGAGGATAATTTCCTTAACTATATGTACAGGCTGAAAGAGGGCGAGAATTTCACTGCCATAATCTCGGCAAGAGGAGATGTGACGGGCGGATATAACGACGGCGCTTTATCGGCTGTAAAGGATCTGGGGCTTGAAAAGCTGCTTACGGCTCAGAAAAACCAGCGTTATATTGCGATAATAGAAGGCGGCAAGGTTGTCCGTGAGGAACTGTCGGATGACAGGATCGATACAGGCGTTATTGATGTGCTGGGCTATAAGACACAGATAATCAGCGACGCAGATGAATCGATTGTCAAAATGGGCAACAAGAACTACTCGCTCAATGAGCGTGGAATGAATATCGTGGTGCTTGACAACACAACGAGAAACATTGTTGACAAGGTGCGTTTCAAGACGTATTACGTTATGCTGTCGGCAACAAGATAAGGGCGGTAACACTTATGAGAATGAGAAGAAAAAAATACCTTGATGAACGTCTTGACGCTTGCGGCAACGTGAATCTCGGCTGGCTTGTGGATTATGCCGCGGAGCAAAGAGGGGAAACACAGCAGAGGACGCTTGATGTGCGGGAGATATTCGGCAATGATAATCCAGTTCATCTTGAGGTAGGCTGCGGAAAGGGCGGCTTTGCGGTTGAAGCGGCAAAGCGTAACCCGGATATTAATTTTATTGCGGTGGAGATGGCAAGAAACGTAATAGTCAGCGCTATGGAGCTTGCGGTAAAGGAAAATCTGCCTAACCTGAAATTTCTTATGGGTAAAGCGGAGTATCTTGAAAAATTCTTCCCTGAAAATTCGGTAGAACGCATTTATCTTAATTTCAGCTGTCCTTATCCTAAGGAAACATATAAAAAGCACCGTCTTACTCACCCTGTATTTCTTGAGATATATAAGCACATACTTATACCGGGCGGTGAGATACATCAGAAAACCGACAATATGAAGCTGTTCGAGTTTTCGATAGAGAATCTGTCACAGTGCGGCTTCAAGCTGAAGAATGTCAGCCTTGATCTGCATAACAGCGGATTTGAAGGAAATATTGTGACGGAGTATGAAAAGAGATTTTCCGAGCAGGGATTTCCGATATATCGCCTTGAGGCAGTAAATCCGACAAAATAGGCTTTACTTTTCGTAAAAAATGGTATATACTGAGTATAAGCAAACGGGGTTTTACCCGGAAAGGATGTTTAGTATGAATAAGGCAATGATATTTTTCGGTATTGCGGCGGCTGTCGGTACGGGGTATATTTTAGCTAAGAAATATATAGATAAAAATCCTGAGGCTGTAGCGGCTGTGAAGGAAAAGTGCAGTGATAAGTTCCACAAGGCTTCGGTCTACTGCACGGGCGCAGTAAAGACGGGCAGTGAAAAGCTCACAAAGAGCGTGAACGAGATTGTGTCAGCAGGCAGGGAAAAGAGCGCAGAGCTTATGAAGAAAGCGGCTACAACAGGTACGGCTTTCAAAAACGAGATAAACAATCTCAAGGATATGGTAGTGTCGATAAACAGCGGAGTTGATGTTGATATTTCCGATGTTGACGATGATGCGGACAAGAAGAGTTTTTCCTTTACCGAGGACGGAGTGGAGTACGAGATAATCGAATCTCCCGAAGAAAACTCGGAGGCATTATAAAATCCGATAAAGCACAATGAAGTGTCACGGCGGTATTGCTGTGGCACTTTTGCTTTTAATATGTTTTTAAGGAAGTGCGGAGTGATGGCAGATATAGAAATAAGGACGGCAACGCCCTTTGACGCAGAAGAACTGCTCGGTATCTATTCTTACTATATAGAAAATACGGCGGTAACGTATGAGATTGATGTGCCGTTTGCAGAGGATTTCAGGCGGAGGATAGAAAAAACGCTGATGAAATATCCTTACATAGTAGCTGAGCGTGACGGAAGGATAATTGGATATGCCTATGCCGGAGTGTTCAAGGACAGGGCGGCCTATGAGCGTTCTGCCGAAACGTCGATATATGTTGATGTGAATGAAAAGCGTTACGGTACGGGAACAGCGTTATATAGGGAACTTGAAAAAAGGCTTGCGGATATGGGGGTAAGGAATGCGTATGCCTGCATAGCAAGCACGGATAAAGACGATGAGTATCTGAACCACGACAGCATCAGCTTCCACGAAAAGCAGGGGTATACGCTTGTGGGAAAGTTTCATAAATGTGCCGAAAAATTCGGCAGGGAGTATGATATGGTGTGGATGGAGAAGATTATAGGGTAGTGGGCGATGTGTTCACGGTATGCAAAACAGCCTTGCGGGTTTCGCAAGGCTGTAAGATTTTAGGGAAAGTCTTTTGTTTAATGTGCTTCTATTATATCGTTCAGCTATGACTACGATAGCAAGCTACCGATAGTTCTGTTTGTCGGATAGCACTTCTCGGGTTCGCTATTCAAGTGGGTACACTTGTCAATATTAACGAGGGAAAGAACCAAAGCAATCAGGAAAACATCTGCTAAACAATTACAATCCATACCATAGTTGGTTCGGTCAAGCCGAGTAAAAGAAGCTCACCTTTGGCAAGGAAAGCAATTTTAGTGCGAGGCGTGGCGGTGGATGTGCTTTTGAGAAGGTTGTGGGAATGGAGAGGTTTGGTGCAACGGGAGGGGCGAGCCCCTCGCCCTACGAAAAGGGCGTGTGATAGTGCGAATGTAAAAGCATATAAGTGCATATAGATGTTGGCATTAAGAAAAGTTAGCGGGGTAGTGCGGTTTTGGAAAGGGTTGGTGCGGGGCGAGAGATGGTGGCGTGACAATCCCTTCGTCTTGACGGCAGAAAAGTATGCAATATAAAAAAAGTGGGCATATCGCAAGTAAATGCAATAATGTTAAGGCTTGTGCCTTGCCGTCAAACCACCTCCCTTTGACAAGGGAGGCAAGGACATAGTGCGAGGCGAGGGATAGTGCGAAACAAACAGAGCGTTCATTTAAAGGCAAGGGTGTTGGCGATTTTCGAGGGATAGTGCGTTTTTTGAAGAGTCGATGTCAGAGCAGTTGCACCGATACACTCACGAAAATATTAATGCCTTGTCGGTACAGAAAATGTTTTCAGCGGTGTTGGCGATATGTTTATCGGTGCGGATTTAATAATAGTCGGTTTTTCGACAGTCTGAAACAGCCTTGCGGGTTTCGCAAGGCTGTTTGTTATAATATAAGAATGGGGTCATATACCGCAACAGCTGTCGCAGTGGTCGTCCTTTATCTCGCCTACAAAGGGAGTAGGGTCGATGCCCTGTCTTGTGTAGTAGTCGGCAATAGCCGCCTTGATAGCCTGCTCTGCAAGTACGGAGCAGTGGAGCTTTGCCGGAGGCAGACCGTCAAGCGCTTCTACGACCGCTTTATTGGTCAGCTTCAGTGCTTCGGATAAGGGCTTGCCTTTTATCATCTCGGTAGCGATAGAACTTGTGGCGATTGCCGCACCGCAACCGAATGTCTTGAACTTGACATCCTTTATAGTGTTGTCCTCAATCTTAAGGTACATTTTCATTATATCGCCGCACTTTGCGTTGCCGACCTCGCCGACACCGTTTGCATCTTCAATCTCGCCTACGTTTCTGGGGTTGGCGTAGTGATCCATTACCTTTTCAGAATAAATCATCAGTAATACTTCCTTTCGAATAAATCAATGTTTACTTTATTTTGAATGTTTCGCCCTTGACGATGTGATCCCACAGGGGCGACATACTTCTGAGCTTGTTTACAATAACGGGGAGAACCTCGAGCAGTTTGTCTATCTCCTCCTCAGTCGTGTACTCTGACATTGAGATACGCAGTGAGCCGTGCGCTACCTCGTGGGGAAGCCCTATACTCAGAAGAACGTGCGAGGGGTCAAGTGAGCCTGATGTGCAGGCGGAACCGCTCGATGCGGCAATGCCCTGAAGGTCAAGCTGGAGCAGTAAGCTCTCGCCCTCTACGCCCTCAAACGAGAAGTTCAGGTTGCTCGGCATACGCTTTTCTCTGTCGCCGTTTAAATGAACACGGTCAATCTTCATTATCTCGTTATATATCCTGTCGCTGAATTTTTTCAGCTTTTCGTTTTTGGAATCTATACCGTTTACGGCATCTGTTATAGCTACACCAAGTCCTACTATAGCAGGAACGTTTTCTGTGCCGGCACGTCTGCCTCTTTCCTGAGCGCCTCCGTCTATAAGGGGAGGAAGGCGGTATTTCTTGTTTACATAAAGAACACCGCAGCCCTTCTGTGCGTGTATCTTATGACCGCTGAGGGAGAGCATATCTATATTCTGCTCTTTTACGTTGATGTGGACGTTGCCGATAGCCTGTACTGCGTCTGTGTGGAAGATAACACCCTTTTGCTTACACAGCTCGCCGATCTCGGCGATGGGTTGTATTGTGCCTATCTCGTTGTTGGCATACATTATCGTGACAAGGGCTGTATCGGGACGGATTGCGTTTGCTACGTCCTCGACTTTAACTATGCCGTTTGAATAAACGGGAAGGTAGGTTATTTCAAAGCCCTCCTTCTTCAGAGAATCCATTGTGTGCAGAACCGCATGATGCTCAAATACAGAAGTGATTATGTGTTTCTTGCCTTTTAGCGCCATCATTTTTGCGGTGCTTTTTATCGCCCAGTTGTCGCTCTCACTGCCGCAGCTTGTGAAATAAACCTCGCTGTCCTCACAGCCGAGCGCCTGTGCGACCTGATGTCTTGCCTTGTTTACGGCTATTGCGGAATTTCTTCCGAGAGTGTAGATAGAGGAGGGGTTGCCGTATTCCTCCGTAAGATAGGGTAGCATAGCGTTGAGAACGTTATCGCTTATCTTTGTGGTAGCCGCATTATCAAGGTATATTGTTGTTTTAAGCATTTATACTATCGTTCCTTTCTTCCTGCTTTATGCTAAATGCCGTTTAACGCACTGTAAAGGGATGCGGTAAAGACGACAGATTTAGTCCGATTTATATTATACACCTAATAGCCTACAAAATCAATAGGTTTAATAAAATTTTTTTAAACTTAAAAAGAACAAAATTAGCAGCTTGTAGAAATAGTCTTTTGCTTAATGTGCTTCTGTTATGTCATTCAGCTTCGGCTACGATAGTAGACTACCGATAGTTCTTTTTGTCGGATAGCACTTCTCGGGTTCGCTATTCGAGCGGGTACACTTGTCAATATTAACGAGGGAAAGAACCAAAGAGATCAGGTGCAAGTCTGAGCCTCGCTTACGCAAGGCTCGTGCACTCCGCTAAAGCTCCGCTGGACTTGACAGCCCAGTGAAGCAGAGCGAAACGTCCGAGTGCTTGCGTAAGCAAGACTCAGCCCTATACTCTTAGGTTCTCTCCCTCGTGGCTCCCTCTTTCCTTACTCACACCCCCACCCCGTCGGGGTGTTGGCTAAACTCGAATAACCACCTGAACATTGTATATCCTGTCAATGCAGGGACGCTTAACGCTACACGTCCGCATATTAGTACATATATCTCAGGTTAGTGGCGTTTTTTTGAAAGGTAAATGTCAGTGCAGTTGCACAGATACACTCACAAAATTATTAATACCTTGTTGGTACGGAAGCTGTTTTAAGCAGTGTTGGTAATACATTTCATTATACTGTTTTAATAATCGGTTTTTCGACAGTCTGTTTTATATTAAATAAATAACAAAAATGTTTTTTTAGAGATTAAAAAATTTTTGTCGGGAGGTCGGGGATGGCCTTTGTGCATATTGCCGAATGGAAATGATTTTCCAGATGAAAAAACATTCCGGCTTAGACGGAATACTTTACCGCTTAGATGAAAAAATTGTGGCTTAGGTGAAAATTGTCCTGCTCTCAGTGAATTTACAAAAATTTCAAATTGGCGAATATGAAATTTTTGTAGAAAAATTTTTGAGCATAAAGTCAATTGCAAAGCCAAATTAGGTGTGATATAATAAGCCTCACAAGGACAAAAATGTTCTTGAATTTAAAATCTTGAGGAGGTATGGATATGATTATAATCCATAATTCAGCTTTGGCAATTGAAAGGTTTATCGCCAATTCAGAAAACGAACAGACAAGCAATGAGCTTGCCGATGTAGTTCACGGTGTGGTTGCGGGAACGGAATCCGCCGACATACTTATGCTGATTCTGATGATTTTTCTCATCAGGTACGACGATAAGCGTATTGATCAGATGGCTGACATGACAGATAATGCAGAGGCATTCTTTGTCAGAAAGCCGGATGTACCTCGTGCCGATGACGATAACACTGACGGCTGCGAACACGAAAACACGGTAAATCAGCTTGTCGATGTCATGTGTTCGTACATGAGAACATTCACCGGTCAGAATACTATAATGTCTTGCCTGAGAATACTCCGTTTCTGTGGGGTATCGCAGGTAGAACTCTACCGTGTGTTGATGACTGCCGCCGAAAGAGATTACAGTGAGGTTGTCCGTTATATAACTGAGCAGGAAAGCTTCAAGGACGACACCACTGCGGATTACGGTGAGGATACACTGGAGAACCCTCATTATATAAAGAGAGTTTCCGCTTCTCACGCCGCTGTTATCGCCGGTCTTACCTGTAGCAAGAACGTGCTTGATTATATCACTGATTGCGGTGAGGCTTTCACCCGTGAAAAAGACCCGCTCATGCTGAAGGATATTATGGGAGCTGTTCGTTATATCACCCGTGATACCGATGACGGAACGTTTGATATAGCCACCTATAATATAATCCCGACACCTTATACGGCGGATGCAAACAGTATCAGGTATGCCGAGATGGCGATGACGGCAATATACAACATTGCAGGCTATTATGGCATCGACACAAAAACGTTCCTGCTGAGAAACACCGACTTTTTCTCATACGATAATGATTACAGAAATGTCCGTGACGGAAAGATAATCGTTGCACATGACAATTATGCGGCAAGCGACAGTGCGATGCTGAAAGCTATGTGCCTTGAGAGAATGAATCTCCCTCTGAACGATCTTTCATCAATACTGAAGCTGAGCGATCCGTATAAGTATGTAAATGTATACGCAAGAAATGCAGAGCCGTACTCGGTAATCGTATTGTCGGATTGTAATGCACTTCCTTGCAATATGATGCCCGTAAACAGATCAGCCTTCGGCGGTATAAAGATGCTTGATTACATTGCATTCCTGAAGGTGCTTGCGGATGCGGCAAAGGTAAGGCTGTGCCTTGTCCTTGATATGCCGTACTCTCAGTTCAGTGAGAAAATAGAGGAAGAACTGAGCGATTATTACCTGATAAAGTATAACAACGATGCGGAGTTGACTTTCGGAGGTGCGATATGAAATCAAAACCGATAGAAACATCTGAAGCGCTTGACAAGGCGCTTGAAGAAATCAAGAAGTGCGAGGAAAAAGAGCAGATGAACGATGAGATGAATGATAAGATGAGCGATGAGATGAATGATAAGATGAGCGATGAGATGAATAACGAGGTGAATAATATGGATGAAATGAACGAACAGGAGCTGAATGATTTCTTCGGTGATGATACCGACAGCTTCACCGATACGCAGACAGGAGAGTTCAAGCCTGACAGAAGATTCTGCGAAGTTGCAGAAAGCAGTCTTTCGAATAGCGGCGGAAAAGCATCGGCTATGGCGAGCATCACATCCGCAGAATTATACGGAGAACGTATATCGGCTGAAGGATTACAGCTTTTGATTACAGCGTATCAACTGGGTATAGCGGACAGCTTGTCGGCCGGAATGACAGCTGAAACAGTGGCAGGACATATAGCCTGCATGCCCGATGATATGATGTTCCGCTCGGATGACGCAGAGGACTCTGTAATCGCTATGATCAAGGCAGGACAGCCTGTGATAGCGGCGGCAATAACAAAGAGGATATGCGCAGTGGAGAGCAGGTCGATTATGCTTATTGCAAATGACGATGAAACGCAGAATTATCCTATAGAGATGTTTGCCGTCACATCCGAAAACAAGGACAGCTATTTCGGCGGATACATAAGAACCGCTCCTTTACGCAGACTTGTAAGGCTTTTCAGCCGTATCATAAAAATCAAGGCATGGGACTATTTTGACATTATTACCGATTTCGGCAAGAATAAACGCTACTTCATGCCGCTTATGTACTGTATGTATGTCAGATATTCAAGAAGCGGAAATCCGGATGAAATGACTGCTTACTACAGAAGATGCAGTGTGTCGTCGGTACTGCTCAGCGATGATGAAATTATTGAGAGCGTGGTATCCTTGCTCGGCGAAAACGCAAGGTATGCAAGGGACGAGGGTAGTTTTGCATCATTCGTTGATTTCTATCACAGCAGTGATAATTCTCCGGATACAGACTTTTTAAGTTTTATCGGACAAGCAGACGGTTTCAGCTATGCTAATGCCGGTAATCACAACTTATTCCGCAGACTGTGCGATGAAAGCGACTGATGATAGCCGGCAGTCTGTCGGTTCTCTGAAGCCGAAAACGTAACCGTCCGACCGACAGAGCATTTTGCTGTTGCCCGATGCTCTGTGGTCGGGGGTTGCGGATGATAATATTTTCCATTGACGGAGGCGACTATATGTTTCTGAAAGATAGCTTTCCCTCGCTGAGAGATGCACACATAAACTTTGGCAAAGCTGAGTTTGACAGCCTTGCAAAAGAACTTGAGAGCAGGGAGCGTTTTAAAAATGTAAGCTGTTATGCGAACAATATCCGCTGTAATGTAAGGAGCTTTGAACAGACGTATAAGCGTGTAAACCATATCCTTATAAGCGGTTATGATATGATTGATATGCTGGCGTCTGTGACGGTTATTTCAAAGGCACTGTCGGACAATTTTGATATTCCGCTTACACGAAGGATAGAAAATGCAGAGAATGAAGACTATGTTATTCCTGAATCTGTCTTTTTTGGTCTGAACGGTTTTTCAAAGTCTGAAAATGAGGCCGGCGGTGTGTCGGATGATGAATACGATAAGTATTTCGGCGATGAAGACGAAGAAGCTGAAGAATACGAAGAAGCCGAAGAATACGAAGAAGCTGAAGAATACGAAGAAGCCGAAGAATACGAAGAAGCTGAAGAATACGAAGAAGCCGAAGAATACGAAGAAGCTGAAGAATACGAAGAAGCCGAAGAATATTACGATGATGGGTTCGATGACAAATACGGCTTTGAGGATTTTGAATGTTGTCTGCCGGAATATGAGCTGTATGAAAAGCCGGACTGCGAAGAAGTCTGTCAGGCGGATGATGAAGCGGATGACGAAGCAGATGACGAAGCAGATGACGAAGCAGATGACGAAGCAGATATTCACTGTGATGAAAAACTGCCGATTGATATAATGTATTTCGTAATGATGGCCGAAAATGCTTCTTCGGTGAAGAAGAACGTAGACATAATCGATCGGTATGGCAAAAGAATAATATTTGTGCTGGTAAAGAAGGATCCGGAGCATATGCGGCAGGATAATATGCAGGCCGATAATTGCAAAGTGACAGCAGAATCTATGTTCTTTGACCATATAGACATTCCTGCCGACAGCACAGAGTATCTGGCAGATGTGATAGAGAAGCAGTTTGAGGAAAACCGTCTTTCGTATGCTTCGGTAAAGCCATACATAGAAAAGTTTGCCGCCGCTGAAAACGTTTATGATGAATACACCGCATACAAAGCGGCAAGATATGTAATATCAAAGCATTACGAAAATTCGCCGCCGACGGACTGCACGCTTAAAGCGGAGGATTTTCCGAGTCTGATAATATACGATAAAGCGAATCTTCCGTGCTGCGCATCCGTACAGAAATTAATCGGCGTGAAAAAGCAGCTTGATACAGTGCGCCGTCAGGTAAGATGTATGAAGTATGACAAGATGCGTATGAACAAGATAAGGTTTTCGCCTGTCGGTACTGCGTACAATATGGCTTTTACAGGACCTCCGGGAACGGCCAAGACCACAGTTGCAAGAATGTTTGCGGATATGCTTGCAAAAGAGGGCTTTATTTCGGCAGGCAATTTTACCGAGTGCAGAAAGTCGGATATAGTAGGCGGATATGTCGGGCATACCGCACGCAAATGCGATAATCTGTTCAGCGACCTTGCGGAAAAGGGCGGAGGGGTGCTGTTGTTTGATGAAATATATACCCTGTCGGAAAAGGACGCACAGTCGCAGTTTGATATAGAGGCTATCAACTGTATAGTTCAGAATATCGAGAATTATCGCTCATCGGTATACTGCATATTTGCGGGATATGAGGACAAGATGGAGGCGTTCTTTGAGTCAAATCCGGGCATGGCATCAAGAATAGGTATCAGGGTAAAATTTGACGGATATGACAACTCAACGCTTTGCGATATATTCGGCAGTTTTCTGGAACAGGAAAAATACGTCCTCAGCGAAAACTGCGATGATATTTTATACGATTGCTTTGATGAAATGAGAAACCGACAGGGATGTAATTTCGGAAACGCAAGAGAGGCGAGAAATCTCTTTGACAATGTGAAGCGTGTTATGGCCGAAAGAGTAGATACGAATGCGGCTCTTGAGGATGATTTTACTTTTGTGTTTCGCAGTGATGTAAAAAAGGCTATAGATATGTCGATAGAAGCGTTATGCACTGCGACACTTCACAATGACAGCGACGGTAATGATGAAAGGGACATTCAGCCCGAAGAAAATTTGCACCGCTGTGGTTTTATACTGTGAATAAATGCAGAAAAATCCCCCGAAGCGAGCGGTTGAACGCTTGCCCCGGGGGACTTTATATTATGAGGTTATCTGCAAATGCAAAGGTCGGATTATTCGATTGCAATCACGTTATTGCCTTCGACCTGAGGTGCGGCTTTCGGAACGGATACCTTTAAGATACCGTCTTCAAACTTTGCGTTTACGTCCTTTGCCTGTACGCCGTCGCCTACATAGAAGCTTCTGCTGCACTGACCCTCGTAACGCTCACGTCTGATGTACTTGCCGTCCTTCTTCTCCTTTTCGTCCTTTTCAAGACCCTTGGAGGCACTGATGGTAAGATAGCCGTTGTCGAGCTTCAGCGATACATCTTCTTTCTTAAAGCCCGGCAGGTCAATGTCAAGCTCGTAGCTGTTGTCTGTTTCACGGACATCGGTCTTCATCACGTTCTTTGCGTGCTTGCCGTAAAGGGGATCGTTCTTGCCGAACATTGACGGCATCATAAAATCATCGTCGAAGAAATTGTCAAATAAGTTTTCATTGAAAATTGCGGGTAACATAAGTCATTTCTCCTTCCGTATATCGGACGGTCGGTTTATTATCCGACCGTGTAACTGCTATGTGTGTGCCTGCTGTCGTTTATTCGATAGCGATAACATTATCCGTTTCGATCTGAGGTGCGGCTTTAGGAATAGATATCTTCAGGATACCGTCCTCAAACTTAGCGTTTACGTCCTTTGCCTGTACGCCGTCGCCTACATAGAAGCTCCTGCTGCACTGACCCTCGTAACGCTCACGTCTGATGTACTTGCCGTCCTTCTTCTCCTTTTCGTCCTTTTCAAGACCCTTGGAGGCACTGATGGTAAGATAGCCGTTGTCGAGCTTCAGCGATACATCTTCTTTCTTAAAGCCCGGCAGGTCAATGTCAAGCTCGTAGCTGTTGTCTGTTTCACGGACATCGGTCTTCATCACGTTCTTTGCGTGCTTGCCGTAAAGGGGATCGTTCTTGCCGAACATTGACGGCATCATAAAATCATCGTCGAAGAAATTGTCAAATAAGTTTTCGTTGAAAATTGCGGGTAACATAAGTCATTTCTCCTTCCGTATATCAAACGGTATCTGCTTTGTCACAGAACCTGTTGTTGTCGCCCTGTACCTTCCGGAGACCCTCTCTCTTTCTTTGTACAACTACATTATAGCACGATTTTTAGCACTGTCAATAGGAGAGTGCTAATTTTCACAAAATCTTCTTAAAAGTATAACAATTTTGACATTTACGGGCGGAAATACGAAAAATAAGTGCGTGAATGTGGGGGATATTAATATTGAAATGCGAAAAAGCCCTCCCTTAAGCACGTTGCGCTTAGGGGAGGGGTTTTAGCTTTTAGAAAAAGTCTTTGTTTGAAATACTTCTGTTATATCTTTTAGTATTTATCTATGAAGAAGCAAGCTACCGATAGTTCTTTTTGTCGGACAGCACTTCTCGGGTTCGCTATTCGAGTGGGTACACCTGTCAATATGAAAGAGGGAGACAACCAAAGGGATCAGGACAAGGGACTTGACAGCCCCTCTCCCTGTCCCTTAGGTTTTCTCCCTCTTGGCTCCCTCTTTCCTTACCCATACCCACACCCCGTCGGGGTGTTGGCTAAACTCGAATAACCACATGAACATTGAATATCCTGCCAATGCAGGGACGCTTAACGCTACACGTCCGCAGGTTAGTACATATATCTCAGGTTAGTGGCGTTTTTTGAAGAGTCAATGTCAGTGCAGTTGCATTGATAAGGTCACGAAATTATTAATTCCTTGTCGGTTAGTATAATGTTTTTGGCGGTGATGGCGATATGTTTAACGGTGCGGATTCAATAATCGGTTTTTTACAGAATGATAATGTTAATTTTGTTGCATAAGTCTTGACGGCTCGTGATAATCGGGGTCATTGATAAGATGAGAATTTATGGTGGAGTTGTTTATGATACAGCCTTTGTTCATAAAGCCTATATCGAGCGAGTAAATGCCTGAGGATGAACTTGATTTTATATCGCTGTTCTTTATAAGCAGAGAGCCTTTTCCTTCTGCGCTTCCTATGCCTGCGACAGCGTCGCCTTCAACGTGCACGGTGATGTCCGAGTCGGATATAACAGTGTCGCACGCTGTTTTGCGGCAGCCTACGGCCGAGCCGCACGGCGCCTTGAGCAACAGATCAAGGGTGGAGTTTTTGATATTTATCCTTGACGGAGTGCTGCCGTCAAGCGCCGCCAGCGAACCTATACAGCCTGCACGTTCTCCGAGCGAGCGGATAAGGAACGTTGTGCCGTCCGCTTTTATATCGGTATATCCGCAAAGAGAGCCGACAGCGAGTGCGTTATTGCCCGAACAGCTTATATCTATCGTAGCGTTGCCGGTTTCTATGCCGCAGCTTCCGTCACAGGAGCCTGCACCGATACAATCCTTGCCGGTGGAGGACATTTTGATATTGCCGCTGAGCAGCTTTATGGGCGTTTCACAGGGGGAAACACCGCCGCCGATACATATGCCGTGGTCGCCGTTTGCCTGCAGTTCAACATTGCCGTTAATATCTATCGTAATCTCACCGAAGGTATCGTTATAGCTGCTGCCGATACAGCAACCGTCATTACGGTAGGAGTCAATGTAGAGATTGCCGTTGCCGGTTATAAGCAGTTTTGATGAGCCGGGAACGGATATTCCGTCATAGCTGAGCAAATCGGTCCCTTTTATTTCGAGCGTGGTGTCGGAATTTTCACCAAGACGTATGCACTGACGCAGAGCGCCTTTTATGTTGGCGTTTTCGAGTATTATGTGTGACTTTGAGCCTTCTGCGGTCTTGATAACAAACGACATAACATCACAGCCGTTTGCGTAAAGGTGTGCAACGGCACTTTCAACTATAACTCCTGTGTATCTGCCTGACAGCAGTTTTTCTATATCGAGATGCTCCTCGCAACCGTCGTGGACGATGTAATCATGAGCCTTTTTTATTTCGGGGCGGCACATATTGAGCATACGCATCTGCTCGGCAACAGCGTCGGGTATATCGGGAACGATCTCCTTCTGCGGCTTTGCGGTATAGAAGCCCTGAATGTAATCTACACCTCTGCGGATGGTGACGCTCATTTCGTCATAGGTTTCGACACCCTCCGCAAGCACCTTTATATTGTTCAGCCTTGCAAAATCAATGATGCCTGTGAGGAAGTGCTGTTTCTTTACGTTTGTGTTGATGTCGGCTATGAGGGAGCGGTCTACTTTTATGACATCGGGCTGAAGGCTCAGCACAGCGGCAGTGTTGGAGTATCCGCTTCCGTAATCGTCAATGGCTATCATACAGCCCTTCGACTTGAAAAGATGACGCAGGCTTGCTATCTTGTCGCCTGTAAGGTCTGCCTGCTCGGTAAACTCGATAACAAGCTGTGGCATGATATTTCCGTATTTTTCGCAGAGCCTGTTGAAATCGTACTCCGTAATCATACTATCGGGTATTGAGTTTATAAATATCTTCTTTTCGCCGAAACGGGCACGGTTTGCGGAGATTATCTCCAGAACGTTTTCGAATGTGAGCCGTTCGATATCATAAAGCCTGCCGTGTTCTCTTGCTATCCTGAGTATCTCGAGAGGTGACGAATTTTTCGGCCGCATAAGTGCCTCATAAGCGTAAACGGAGCCGTCAACGGTAGACACTATCGGCTGGAAGCAGTAGCTGAAATCGTTTTCGTCGATAAGTCCTGTCAGGAGCTTTGAATCCGAATAGCTGTTGCATTCGGCTACATATTCTTCCGCTGAGAACTCTCTTTTTATACTGCCGAGTGCTTTTGCTCTGAAAAGGGCGAAATCGGCATAGTTTATCATCATATCTATAGTAGCCGCCTGCGAGGGATACCAGCAGTAGCCTGCGGTTATCGTATATGCTTCGCTCCGTGTTTCGATGGTGTTGCCGAATTCATCGGTCAGCTTGCAACGTGAAACGGCATCGTACATCTTTTTCATAATGTCGGATATTTCGGACTTTGTCATCTGCCTGAAAAATACGAGAAAATCCTTATAGCTTTTTACGCCGATTATAACGTTATCGGAAGCAAAGCGTTTTATCGCATTTGCCGCAGTTGCAACGCACAGTGCGGTTTTATCGTAGTTCAGCTCGCTGTCTACACGCTCTATGCCGTTGATGTGTATCGCCGCCATACAGCACTGTGCAGTACCGCTGATCTCTGAGAGCATACTGCGTACACGTTTTATGAAGTAGTCACGGGTATACATACCTGTGAGCATATCGTATTCCTTAGCGTTATCCTTGTGTGAACGAGCCTCCATTATCTGTGTTACGTCCTGCACGAAGCCGAGCATATAATCCGTGTCATATACGATCTTGATTTTTATATAGCTTGTTTCGCCGCCGGCGGTGTACATATATATGTTCTTGTAGCCTTCTATCTGATTTTCGTTAAGGCTGTCAAGCAGTGTGTAGAAGCTGTCCTTGCTCATATTATCGCCTTCTATATGGAGCATAGAGGCAACGTTTTTATCGTAATACGCCTTATTCGAATCGTGCGGCAGCTTGAAAACACCTATAGTGGGGAAGTTGTCGAGAAATATATTCCAGTCGTGTCGGCTGTTTCCGTCTTTATCAAAAAAGCTCATATAAAGTCCTCCGAATTACACAGATTACCAAATTCATTATACAAGTTTTTACCACAAAAGTCAATCTGATTTAAGCAAAATGCACAAAATAGACAAATTATCAGGTCGATTTTGTACATTTTTGAGAAAAGCAAAGCTGTGCGGGTGTTACAGCGGTTTTGTTTTTTGACAGTAAAAATCTTTTTTCTTACAATTTTGCAAGTTAGCGAAATAAGGAAATAATTTGCTGTATAATCATAGTATGAAGAACTGTCGGTTTAACCGCTTATTATGGCGGTTATAGCGGCAATCTGAGGAAGGGTGGTATTTATATGGCATTTATGAAGAAGAAAACAAAGCAACGATGCAAAACCATCCTGTCGTTATTCTTTGCGCTGACGCTGATAATGTCGGCGGTCACCTTTGCGGTATCAGCCGCAGAAGCGGCGGCGCTGTCGGTACAGCTGAAAACCGACAAGGAAGAATATACGGCGGATGAGGATATAGCGTTAACGCTTGAGATCAGAAACGGCAGTACGGGCAGGCTTGTCGATATTGCTTACGATATTACGGCACCGGACGGCTATGAGCTTAAAAGCGGAAGTGCAAGCGGCGGAGAAACGGAACTTCTTGCAGGTGGAACGCTGAAGTATGACAGCGTGTATTCTGCGGTAGAAGCGACTCCGAACAATCCTGTGACAGACGGAAGGATAAACCCGACCGTGCCGCTTATATCGGCGGTAATATGCGCTGTGGCACTTTTTGCACTTAACAGGAAGAAAGCAAAGAAAATGCTCGCCTCGCTGCTGTGCGTATCTTTGCTTTTGACGGCTCTGCCTCTTGATGTTGCCGCAGATGAAATCGGCAAAGCTAAGGCTGATACTGCAGATGTGACGGTTACAAAGGATATTACCGCAGGCGGTGCGAAAAAGACATTTACCGCACGGGTAACGGCAGGAAAAACCGCCGACAACGTAACTGTTACATATGATACGCTGGGCGGAAATAAGATAGACAGTGTTACGCTTGCCGCCGGAGAAACTATAGGCAGGCTCCCCGAAGCAATAAAGAAAAACGCTGTCAATAACGGCTGGTATCTTGACAAGCAGTGCCTGACACCGTTCTATGAGGACGAGCCGGTAAACAGTGATATAACGCTTTATGCGGGATATGACGAGGATAAGATAAAGCCGGAAACGCCTGAATACAACGAGATAACCATATCGGACGCACCTGAGGACTTTTCATTCTCGCTTATCTCATCACAGAGCATAACGGACGATAATTTGCAGGACGTTATCAGTATCGAAAATCAGTTCGGTGAAATGCCGCTTCTCAAAGTTGAAAATACAGGCAGCGGAGTATACACTGTAAAGCCTGTTATCAACTGGACGGAAGGCGGCGCATATGTGCTGAGCCTTATAGATAACGGGGTGCGGTTTGACGGCATCAATTCCGACATTATGCCTGACGAGAAGATAAGAACTATTACGCTATTCATTTACAGGGAAGAAACAAACAACGTAAAGCTTAAAGACGGCATAGTTACTATCCCGAAAAGCCGGATAAGAGAAGATGACGACAACGAGCATATCTATATGTCACGCAGTGAATTCGAGGCACTCTCGATACACGAGGGTACGGTAATATTCGCTGACGATGCCGAAGAGCCGAGCTATCTGAACGTTGTGTCGTATGAGCTTTTCGGCGATGAATACAAGATTCTCACGGTCGGCAGTGATGTTGACGATATATACGAAGAGCTTGATATTTACTTCAAGGAAAAGTATGTCGAAAACGATGTGCTTGCCGAGGCGATAGACACCGAAAAGCTGGTAGAACAGCTTTATGAAAGCGAAGGAACACAGCAGCTTACATATATGCTTGCCGCCGCTGTATATGACAGCAAGACGGTAAGGGAGCTTGGTGACGGCAATGCGCCGTTTGAGCTTATGTCCAACACATATATGGACGGGGTAAACTGGAACGACAAGCAGATAAAGCTGAATGTAAAGGAACTTCTCGAAGGGCTTACAATCAGCGCTAAGGTCGGTACGGCGAAGAATACTAATTTCAAATGTATAAACGGTTTCCCGAATGAGCAGGACTGGACGGCGCTCAACATCACATTCAGCTATGAGATGACGCTTAAAAACAAGGTAAAGCTGGAGGCTGAGGTAAGCATCAGCGAATACCTTATCATAGGCGTAGGCGGCACTCTCAGCTTAAAGCGTGACTTCAACGTGAAGTTCCTGCCCTTGTCGCAGACGGATGTAACATTCAAGATACTGGTCTGCTCGGCAGATGAGGAAGAGGACGATAAGCAGCAGGATAACGAAGAAAAGAGAGATGTTTCCGTTGAGATAGAAGCCATAATGAACGGCGAGGATAAGGAAAGCGGAAATATCATAAAAGACGTGCGTGAAATGCTTGAAAACAAGGGCGGAGCCATAAGGCTATGCGAGGTGAACCTTTTCAGCGCAACGTTTATGCCTATACTGCCGCTGTCTATAAAGACGGAGCTTAACTTTGTGGTTAATGTTTCGTTTGCGGCGGGTATCAGTATGGAAGCATCGGTGCTTCAGGCAAAGGGTCTTGGCATAAGAGGAAATATCAAGGAACCGTCATCTATAAACGTATACAGATTTATAATGGCCGGCGACGACCGTTACATATTTGATATGTACGCTTACGGCTATCTTGGCGTTGAGGCAGGCATCGAGGGTAAGGTATCGGTATCGCTTCTCGGTCTTAATGATCTCGGAAGTGTCGGTGCGGCACTTGAAATAGGCGCTTATGCCGACCTGTACGGTTATCTGCACTATCATTCGCAGGATATGCGACACAATAAATACTACGCTTCTCCGAAGGAACATTACCATGAGCTGCAAGGCGGAATATACTTCGAAATGGGCGTGTATATAAAAATCTCGATATTTGCGGAAAGCAAGCTGTTTAAGAAAAAGGCAGAGCTTGCAAAGCAGTTCAAATTCCCGCTATTCAGCGTAGGCGACAAATATATATATGCGGATAAGCCGACGCTTGAGGGCAATACCGACATAATACTGCGGGAAACGGATACGAATGTCTATGAGATAGACGGACTTATCCCCGCACAAGGCACATATCTTGATATAACTACAGGAGATATTGTAACACGGCAGATGAGCAGCAGTGAGTTCAAGGCTGCCTGCTACAGCAAGTATTTCAAGGTGAGCAAGAGCGACGACGGTAAGATAACGCTCACGGTATCTCCCGACGCTCCGAGCAGATATACAAGCGGCTTGCTTAGCTGTATACTGCGCCTTTACTATACGGGCGGACAGAATCTGCTGTTCACATCCGACACCGAAAATCTGTACTATGACGCAGACAAGGGCTCTTATATCAGCAGAAAGCATATCGGTGACATTGGCGTATACTATTACCGCAAGGGAGTTGACTTCCCTCTTGAAGACAAGGATAAGACCGCAACGCTGAAGTTTGCGGTTTCGGCTGACGGCAGGACGGAAATTGTCGATACAATAACCGTACAGAAGGGCGGATATGTAAGCGGCTATTCGCTTGCGGTTTCGACCTACTGCGATAAAAACGGCTATATCTATGATAAGTCGCTGTTTGATACAGAGATACAGCCGTACTACTGGCTCAGCGATGATATGACCATCACGCTTAACACATACACTGCACAGAAGCTGTACTCGGTGGAATACTTTGACACTGAAAATGACAGATGGGTAAGCGAACTGTGGGCGGTAGATTATCTTGACGATATAAAAATGTTCGACAGATATAAACAGCCTGTGAACAGCGTTACTCATTTTGCAAGCTTCGGTATCGACAGAGCGGATGGTATGAGATACCGGATGTACATGAAGGACGCTCTGGCATACAGATACTATGACAGCAGTTACAGCGGCAGTTTACACGGCCTTGATACGACTAAGCCGCTTGCGGTGAACTACGGCAGTGAAGAAGATCTGCAGTCGTTCAGGGCTGAATACGAAAAGCTGTACCCGACGGCCTACAGCATTATGCTTAAAGCAAACTATCTTGTAAGAAGATGCATAGTCGATATTTATAACGAGAGCGGTTATGCGGGTGCAAGATATGTTGCTTACGGCACGGAGTTCAGAGTGCCGGATACATTTATCGACAACATCAACAGCAGTAAGGAAAACGAACTTATCGGCTGGGATATTGACGGTGACGGCAAGGCGGATATGGCTCCCGATGAAAAGATAACCGTTATGGGCGATATGAGGCTGAAGCCTGTGATGAAGCGAAAGCTGTACACGGTAACGGTAAGACTTGCGGATTATACCGAAAGAAAGTTTGACGTTATTTACGGCAAGCCTTTGCCGCAGGAGCTTGACCGGCTTATAAACAGCATTCCCGACAGTCCGAAGCCTGACAGCGAGGATTCGTTCTACGAGCCGTCATATGTGCTTATTAAGAGCGATGTCACGGTAGGCGGTTATACGGCAGGCGAAACTGTAAGGTACAACGGCGATATAAGCATAATGCCGGAAAGCAACGTGTACTTTGAGATAGTTCCTGCGAAGCTGTATCACTACATAACGCTTATCGCAAACGATGGCGGCGGATTCAGATATACCGATGAAAACGGCGCTGAAATAGAAACTGACAGGATAAGGACGGTTGTACAGGACGGTTACCGTTTTGCAACGGCGCTTTACGGATATTCCGCATTCGCACCTGAGGACACATATACTACCGAATATCTGCTGTCGTATTTTGTGGACGCAGACGGAAACAGAATCGGCAGTAACGATAATGTGAAGAAGCCCGGTACCTACTATATGAAGTGGAACACCAACGACAGACGCTGTTATATAAACTATGACGTTTATATTTACAACGAGCATGGAGCGGAGGTTTCACACGAGGTAAAGTCCGAGTTTGACGGCTACAGACCCGAATATGATGAGCTTTGTAAAAAGTATGATGCCGAAGTTGAGGCACTTGCACAGTATGATGACAAGTATTACACATATACTCTTAAGGAAGAGCCGATAAACGAAGAAAACACAACGATTGACGGCAAGACCTACAAGACTGTAATTGTAAGGTGGAACAGAACGCCGAAGGAGTTTGATGTAACGTTTGACTATGACAACGGCACGGAGAACGAAACGGTAAAGGTAAAGTACGGCTATCTGTATCGTGCAACGGCAGGTGCTTTAAAGGATGATAAGTACAGCGATTATGAGCTTGTCGGATTTGACCTTGACGGTAACGGCACAGCGGATGTGATGCCGGGTGAATCGTTCAGGGTAACGGGCAATATGACGCTGAAGGCGGTATGGAAAGCTACCGACAAAATCTACAGCGTGGTGTTCTATGCTATGAGCGGTGAGTTTGATGACGGTACGGCAAGTTATGAGATAACGGGTAAATACGGCGACACAATCTCACTGTCGGATATTCCTGTACCGACAGGTACAGAGGGCTATGAGTTTGCAGGCTGGGATAATGCCGTTCCGACAACGTTCGGTAATGGTGACGGTATTATAAAGACCGAGATCAAAGCAACATACAAGCTGAAAAAGATGACGATAACCTATCGTCTTGTAAATCTTGATACCAACAAGGTTTACGAAAGCTATAAAACAGCTAAGTTTGACTACGGAACGGTGTTCACGGCTGATATGCTTGAGGCATCTCCTGATACAGACGGCTGTCTGTTCGGTGGATGGCTTGGCGAAAACGGCTATTCAGTCATCGGAAAAGAAATCAAGTCCGATATGACGCTGACGGGTACTATCACTCCTGTTTATGTCATCTACTCGCTTGACGGCGTAGAAAGCTCAAGGGAAAAGGCTAAAATCGGTGCTGAGGTAACCGTAAAGGAAAAAGCCGATGGTTATCTTGAGTGGACAACGGACGATGTGACGGTTGAAGGCGGAAAGTTCACGATGCCGTCGAAGAATGTATCGTTCACAGCCGAAAAGGATATGAGCGGTTATCTGACAGTTTCAAACGGCAGTGCAAGCACGATAATAGATACCGAAAACAAGGCATTCATCAGCGGCAAGGCAAGCGGCTTTGAGTATGATACAGCTACCGGTATACTGACAGTGACCGGAAACGGTCTTAAGCTGTCGGGTGTTGGAAAGAATATAATGCTGTATGTTAAGCAAAGCGTTTCGGACATTACGTTTGAAAATCTTATGCTTACGGCAGGAGATATGAACGGCGTGAAGCCCGACGATTTCAGCAGCATAGGCGTAGGCGACGGATACGGCTCGGCTGACGCATATCTGATGTATGTAAGCTCGAACAGCCTTAAGGTGAACATAAACGGAAATGTTACGCTTTCTAAACGTAACACGGCGACTACAGAAAACCTGCTTGCGATATATCAGGCGCACCTTGACTATGACGATGTAACTCCTATGAGTATGGAGTTTATCGGCGGCGACAGCCCGAATCTCACAGTAACGGGAAATACATACGCTATACAGAGTATTGGCAGTGTTGATTTCAGCGATATGATATTTACCGCAGCAGCTGAATATTACGGCGTACACGCAGAAACGATCCGCTTCGACAGATGCAGTATAACAACAACAGGGCTTGCGGGAACGGACATTCAATCGTCAACCGGCATATACAGCAACGACCTTTCGATCGTTGACTGCAGCTTAGACATAAGAACCGGAATATTCGGTGAAACGATCGATATTTCGGGTGCTACAGACGGAATAGTTACCTCCGGATATGGTGGGGCGGTTATGGTAAAGTGTAAGACAAAGGGCTGGTCGGAAACGGCAAGCGGACTGCTGACGGTGGCACTTGACAAGGGTCGCTCCGTACTGTTTACGGTATCGGCAGGAAATTCGGCAATTCAGGCGTTTGACTTTGAGGGAGGGGAAAACAAGGTAGTTTCCTATCCGCAAACTACGGTGCCTGATAAGGAATTTGAGCTGACGAAGGATTTCTACTGGCTTCTTAAGGAGAAGAACGGTACGGCGCTTATAAATGAGATAAGATTCTCGGGTAAATAAACGAACAAGCGACCCCGACAGAGTTTTCTGTCGGGGTCGATGTTTTATATAAAAAGTCTTTTGATTGATGTGCTTCTTGTTGCATCGTTCAGCCCTGACTATGATAGCAAGGCTACCGATAGTGCTATTTGTAGGACAGCACTTCTCGGGTTCGCTATTCGAGTGGGTACACCTGTCAATATGAAAGAGAAAAAGAACCAAAGGGATCAGGGAAACAACTTCTAAGCAACTACAATCCCCACCGTAGTTGGCTCGGCTTGACCGAGCAACAGAACCTCCCCTTTTTCGAGGGATAGTGCGGTTTTGGAAGGGTCGGTGGTGTAAAGCAATCCCTCCGTCTTGACGGCAGAAAAGTTTACAATATAAAAAGAGTGGGCATATCGCAAGCAGAAAGCAACAAAGCAACAGTTTGTGCCTTGCCGTCAATCCACCTCCCTTTGACAAGGGAGGCAAGAATATGGTGTTTTTCGAGGGATAGTGCGTTTTTCGAAGGGTCAATGTCAGTGCAGTTGTACCGGTACACTCACGAAAATATTAATGCCTTATCGGTACGGAAAATGCTTTAAGCGGTGTTGGCGGTACGTTTAGATGTTCAACTTTAATAATAATTGTTTTTTTGGCATAGCACGACCCTGACAGAGTTTTCTGTCGGGGTCGATGTTTTATTGACAGGTATTGAATATAGTAGTATAATTTAACTGATGCCGTTAACAGCGGAAACTATTTTGAATCAAGGATGGTGTTACATGGGCGCTGTACTGACACTGGGCTGCGATATGATACCGAAAATCAATTTCGCAATGCAACAGAATTACATACCTTTCATTAGAAACCTTACTGTCGGCAACGAGGGCGATGAGGATATAAGCGATGTAAGGCTTACTATCGCTTTTGACCCGGCTTTTGCAAAGACCTTCACATACGATATAAGCTGTGTGCCGTCGGGAAAGTCGGTTGAAATTTCGCCGCTGAGGATAATTCTCGGCACGGAAATGCTGTTTTCACTGACGGAGGCGGTGTCGGGTACTGTAAGCTTTTCGCTTTCAAAAGACGAAAAAGAGCTTTATCAAAAGGATGTTCCCGTTCAGCTTCTTGCGTTCAACGAATGGAGCGGTCTTGCGTTTGATCCGGAGCTTATTGCGGCATTTGTGACGCCGAATCACCCGGAGATAGCAAAAGTCATTTCAGAAGCATCGGTCTACCTTAAAAAGTGGGCGGATACGACTGCCTTCAGCGCATATCAGCGGCAGAACCCGAACTTTGTAAAACAGCAGATGGCGGCTTTATATGCGGCGCTGTGTGCAAGAAGAATAGCGTACAATATGCCGCCTGCCAGCTTTGAATATATAGGGCAGAAGATACGTCTTGCAAATACCGTGCTGGAGCAGAAGCAGGGAACTTGTCTTGATCTTGCGGTGCTGTATGCGTCCTGCCTCGAGGCTGTAGGTCTTAATCCTATCATTATATTCATAGAGGGTCACGCTTTCTGCGGCTGTCATCTTGAGGAGGAAACCTTTGCAGACTGTGCTACCGATGATGTGTCGGCTATAGAAAAGCGTATTGCGGCAGGGGCGGAGGAACTTCTGCTCGTGGAATGCACGGATATGACAAAGGAGAATGTTGACTTTGACAAGTCGCTGAAGCACGGCAGGGATCATATGAATACACCGGGCGGCTTTATATGTGCGGTCGATATTGCCCGTACAAGAGGAAGCGGCATCCGTCCGATACCGCTGAGACTCGAACAGGCTCTGACGGCTGAAAACACAGAGAGCGACGGTGCAAGGCGTATAAGAATGAGCGCACCGAGCGAGCTTGATATGTCGCTGTACGGAAAAGTGGCGCAGGGCAGTAACGAGCCTATGACAAAGCAGAAAATATGGGAAAGAAAGCTGCTTGATTTTTCGCTGAGAAATTCTCTGCTGAATTTCAGAATAAATAAAAGCACGGTCGAAATTATGGTGTCGGATCTGTCGCTTCTTGAAGATAAGCTGTCTGACGGAACGGATTTCCGCATCCTTGAAGCACCGTCAGAGTGGACGGTTTCTATGCGAGATGCTAAAACGTTTGAGATAGAAACCGATAAGGACCTTGTAAGGAATATAGCCGAGCAGGAACTGAAAAACAAGAGGATAAGGACATTCATGGACGCAGCAGAGCTTGAGGAGAGCCTTAAGAAGCTGTACCGTGCGGCCAAGGTGAGTATGGAGGAGAACGGCTCGAACACGCTGTTCCTGTCGCTCGGAATGCTCAGGTGGTTTGAAAGCGAAATGTCGGAAAAGGCGAGATATGCGCCTCTTGTGCTTATACCGATAGATATAGTCAGAAATGTCCGTGACAAAGGTTATATAATCAGAAGCCGTCAGGAAGACGCTCAGATAAACGTAACGATGATAGAGTATTTACGGCAGGATCACGGCATTGAGATAAACGGTCTTGACCCTCTGCCCGAAGACGAGCATGGCATTGACCTGCCGCTTGTTTTCAATACCGTAAGACAGGCGATAATGGGCAAAAAAACGTGGAATATTATCGAACACAGTTTTATCGGGCTGTTCAGCTTCGGTCAGTTTGTAATGTGGAACGATATAAGAAACCGCAGTGACGAACTTAAAAGCAACAAGGTGGTATCCTGCCTTATGGAAGGTGCGACAAGCGACGCACTGACGGGGGACTTTATTGCGGATACCGATATTGACAGCAAAATATCGCTTACGGATATTGCTGTCCCCGTTGACGCAGATTCTTCACAGCTGAGTGCGGTGGCTGCGGCATCGGCAGGAAGAAGCTTTGTACTGCACGGCCCTCCCGGAACGGGTAAATCGCAGACCATCACCAATATGATAGCGAATGCGCTTTATCACGGAAAAAGCGTTCTGTTTGTGGCGGAGAAAATGGCGGCGCTGAGCGTTGTACAGAAACGTCTTGCTAATATCGGGATTGACCCGTTCTGCCTTGAGCTTCACTCCAACAAGACAAGTAAATCCGCTGTTTTAGCGGAACTTAACAAGTCGCTTGAAACGGCAAGGGTAAAATCTCCCGAACAACACGCCGCAGTTGCGGAAAAGCTGGCGCAGGAAAAGGCAAAGCTGAACTTTGTGATAGAGGCTCTGCACGAAAAGCGCAATTTCGGTGAATCGCTGTATACGGCTATTGAACGCTATGAGCAGTGTATGGCTGAAAAGGGGAAAATATCTATCGGCAGAGATGCTTTGCAAAATGCCGACGAAGGTACTATTGCACGATTTGAGGAAATTATATCGGAATATGTTGTCGCAATATCCGAGATAGGTGTTTATGCACAGCATCCGCTTATAAGATACGGCGGATGTGAATATTCCACAGAAATGCGTGACAGCTTCAAAAACGGCCTTGACAGACTTGCGGAGGAATACGGCAGGGCGGACGAGGCACTGAACCTTATAGCAGCTGCTGTCGGTCTTGACGGAAATATCAGCCGTGAAAAGCAAAGCGCCGTATCGGGTCTTATAGATGCCTGCGGCGAGGACGCACCTGTAATAAACGAGATATTGGGTACGGCGGATTTTGACGCTGTCGTTTCAAAGCTGAAAACGCTGTGCGAAACGGGAAAAGCATACAATGCGCTTTGTGCCGAAATCGAAAACGGCTTTGACAAGGCTGTGCTTTCATATCCTGCACAAAGCGCAAGGGTGAAATGGAAACAGGCAGAGGCTAAGTGGTTTTTACCGAAGCTGATAGGTCAGAACAGGCTGTATAAGGAGCTTAAAGTCTACAGTAAAAATCCTGCCGCATTTAAAAAGAGCGATGTATGCCCTTTGTATGACAGGCTGATTGAACTGTCGGAAAAATCGGAGCAGATCGGGCAGATAATCCCGACGCTGAATATAACGGGCGGAATATTGTCCGGTACGGCTACCGACTGGGATATGCTTTCAAGGGCGGTGCATAAGACGGCGGCTGTTTATGTGGCGGCGGCTTCAGACAGATTCAGCGACAGCGAAAAACAACATATTATGAATGTGTTCGTGAAACGTTCACCGCAGGAAATTGCCGGATGTGCGAAAAATCTTGAGGCGGTAAGAAGCTATACGGAAAAATCCGACAGACTGGCTGAACTTTATTCGGTGAACACGGAATTTGAAGAAAGCGCCGATTGGCTTACAAGCGTTAACTCGGTATTTAAGGCGATTTCGGACAATATTTCGCTTGTAAAGAGCAAGGCGGCGTTCAACTTAGCGGATAAGCGGCTTTGTGACGCAGGGCTTGCGGCTGTGAGCCGTGCCTATAAAAACGGCACTGTATCGGCAGATAATATAAGAGCGGCTTATCACTGCGAACTTTATTATCAGCTGGCACTTATGACTATCGCCGCAGACAAGCGTCTTACCTCATTCAACGGAAAGCAGTATGATGCTCTGATTGACGAATACAGAAGAACGATAAAGGAATATCAGAGGCTCACTATGCAGGAGCTTGCGGCAAGGCTGTCGGCAAATATACCCGTATCAGACGGTACGAGCGCCGCATCCTCCGAGATGGGAATACTGAAGAAGGCTATCAAAAACAATGGCAGAATGATGCCGCTCAGAAAGCTGTTCGACAAGATACCGACACTGCTCAGAAGGCTCTGTCCGTGTATGCTTATGAGCCCTATCTCAGTGGCACAGTATATCGACCCGTCATTCCCGAAGTTCGACCTTGTGATATTTGATGAAGCGTCACAGCTTCCGACAAGCGAGGCTGTCGGTACTATAGCAAGGGGCGAGAATGTTGTTATAGTAGGCGACCCGAAGCAGTTGCCGCCTACGTCATTCTTTACAAGCAACCGTATTGACGAGGACAACAGCGAACTTGAGGATCTGGAGAGCCTGCTTGACGACTGCCTTGCAATCTCTATGCCGCAGATGTATCTCAAGTGGCACTACCGCTCACGGCACGAGAGCCTTATCGCATACAGCAATATGAAGTATTATGACAATAAGCTGTATACGTTCCCGTCACCGAACGACCTTGTATCGCAGGTAAGGCTTATACGTCCGGAAGGCTTCTATGACAAGGGCAAGACAAAGCAGAACAAGGCTGAAGCGGAGGCTATAGTCAATGAAATCATCCGCAGGCTGAGCGATGAAAAGCTGAGGAATGACAGCATAGGCGTAGTAACGTTCAGCTCTGTTCAGCAGAATCTTATCGATGATATGCTGGTTGACGCATTTGCGAAGAACCCTGATATAGCTGATTTTGACGCAAAGTGTGACGAGCCTGTGTTTATCAAGAACCTTGAAAATGTACAGGGCGACGAGCGTGACGTTATACTGTTCTCGGTCGGCTACGGTCCCGATGAGAACGGAAAGGTTTCGATGAACTTCGGTCCGCTTAACCGTGACGGCGGATGGAGAAGACTTAATGTTGCGATCTCAAGGGCAAGGAAGGAAATGATAGTTTATTCCGTTCTGCGTCCTGAGCAGATAGACCTTACGAGAACACGCTCGGAGGGCGTTGCGGGGCTTAAGGGCTTCCTTGAGTTTGCAACGAGAGGTACGAATGTTATCGCAGGACGCACGGATATGTTCGCAAAAGCGGATGACAGTCTTGTAAGCGAGATAGCGAAGGGCATTGAAACGCTCGGATATAAGACGAGGTGCAACATAGGCTGTTCGCAGTTCAGAATGGATATAGGTATAATTGATCCCGAAAAGCCCGAAACATATATTCTCGGTATTATGCTTGACGGTGAAAACTGCCACAGAAGCGCAACCGCAAGGGACATCTTTGCGGTTCAGCCCGGCGTGCTTGAGGGGCTTGGCTGGAGCGTAATGCGTGTATGGACGCTCGACTGGCTTGACGACAGCAGCGGAGTTTTACAGCACATAAAGCAGGCTGTTGAAAATGCACAGCATCCGCAGGAAAAGCCTGTCGGGGAGGTAAAGACAAAGCAGGCACCGGTATTTGAAACGGTCGAGAAAACGCCTGTGCCGAATAAGGCAACGCTGTATGAAACGGCAGATATAGCGCCTGTCGGAACGCCCGAACAGTTTTATCTTCCTGAAACGGTTCCTGTTATACAGTCGCTTGCAGTGCTTATTTTGTCGGCGGAAGCACCGATAAGCCGTAACGCTCTTGTGCATAAGCTGATAGGTGCGTGGGGCATAACAAGAAGCGGCGACCGCACGGACAAGGTGCTTGCCGATGTGTTCAGGATGATCGACAAGCGTATAACGATCGATGAGAACAATGCGTTCTTCTGGCTCGGCAAGCAAAATCCCGATACATACGATATTTATCGTCCTGCCGATATTCAGGGCAACAGAAGGGAGCTTACGGAAATCCCGTCGGAAGAAATAATCTCCGCTGTGACGGAGGTGCTTTCAGAGCAGATTGGGCTTTCAAGAGCCGACCTTATCCGTGAAACCGCAAAGAAATTCGGCTACACAAGACCGGGTGCTGTGATGACTGCTACTGTAGGTTTTGCTGTTGATAAGGCGGTAACGGGAGGTAAAATCAAGAATAACGGTGACAGATACACGCTCTGATTTATGGCGTGTCTGCCGGCGATTTGCATAACGATGCTATGATAATAAAAAGCACCCCGCTGTGTCGGGGTGCTTTTGCTATGTATGTTTACTGCATACTGTAATAGTCAAGATCTATCTTGTCATATCTCTTTACCGCAGTTTCGATGGAAGTTACTTCTTCATCTATTTTTACAATCTTGCCGTCCTTATAAATATACAGCGTTCCGCCACGAAAGCCGTCTTTATGCTTCATATCGCATATCATCGTTATATTGTCCTTATCAAGCACACAGTAACGGCTGACATCATCTTTTATTGCTGTTTCCTTGCCGTCTTGATTTATCGTGAGAACGCTTGTCGGTTCTTCTTCGTCCGTGCCATAGGTGTTTTTGATATAGTAAAAACTTCCGTCAAGATATGTTATATTATCGCTGTCGGCATTTTCCGAAATCAGCTTGCCGTCAACGTAAATGTTACGCATCGGTGAGCCGTACTCTGTTTTTGAATATACGACCTTTTTGTCGCTTGTAAGTGTTATCCGTGTTTCGTCCATATCATCATCGATCGCCACAGGAGTTTTATCAGAGCCGTCCGAGAGGTCAAGCCTGTATATCTTTGAGTTGCCGTCCCCGCTTGCGGTAAAGATAAGCGTGTTTCCGTCAGCGCTGATCTCACGCATAGTAATCAAAACACAGCTTGCCTTGACGCTGAATTCTATTTCTTCGGTTTTATCTTTTTTGGTAACTAAAAAGCCTTTTCCGCCGCTTGTAACAAGCACGGGTTCGTCTGAGGCGGATATTCCCGAATTGTCGTTATCCCTTATCTTTACGCTCTTGCCGTTTTCGTAGTAGTATAGATCGTTGCGAAAATCGGTGTAGTACATTATGTTCTTTTCGGGGTAAGCCCTGAAAATTCTGCATTCCCCGAATACTTCTTTATTTTCCCCGAAGTTACTGTATACTATAACTTTTTGTCCGGGGTAATCGGTTGTATAATCGGTTTTCCCGTACATTACCGTTGACAGATTTTCCGAACATCTTATGGTATAGCTGTTTACATAATCAACAAAAATTACTTTTCCGTTTGTACCATCGCAGTATTTCAACTGCTCGTTTTTTGTTATATACATAACCTTATCGGCATTATCGCTCATATACAGTGACATATATTCGGTGGTGCAGTTTGTACCGATCTTTTTGGCTTCGCTGCCCTTTGAGTATACGAAAACATCGCCGTTTTTTGCGGAATACATCGCCTTGCTGCCATCGGAGTTTACGGTATAAAAGGCAACCTCATCGGCTATTTTCTCGGTTTTGATTTCTTCGTTTTCAATATTACCGCACCATAGGCTGTTGTCAGAAAGATAAAATAATTTGTTGCCGTCATTTGTCAGTGTATAATCTTCTGCCGGAAGCTCGCTTATACATTTCGCCGTGCCGTCGTCATACATATACAGCACATTGTTCTTTGAGTAAATAAAGCGAGGCTTTGCAGGCATAATATAACCGGATGAACCTGCGGTATTATTGCCGTTTGTGAACAGCAAAAGAATAATTGTCACGGCTGCGACAGCGATAACGGATAATGATACAATGAGTAGCGGTAGGGTTTTAATGCGTTTTTCGGATGATTTCATAATAATGCTCCTTTCGTAAAGGCAAAACAGTATGGCGGACTGCTCTTCTTATATAATACAATACAGAAGCACGTTTTGTCTGTGAAAAAGTGAAAAAAGTGCAAAAAAATACGAGCTGATTTTCACAGCCCGTAGCAGTTTGTAGAAAAAGTCTGTTTTTATAAATACTGACTTTTTCTGCAAACTGAAAAGAGCTTTGCCTTGCGGCAAGACTCTTTTGCTTTTTTACCTTGAATACTATATGCAATTAATGCAATTATTCGCATTGTTATCAGGAATATAGAAAAATGTACGAAACTCCTCTGAATAGCCTGACTTAAAACCCGAACCGATTAGTATTGCCGATAAACTTAGTGCTCGTTTCTCTTAGCGAAGCACTCGCTGCAGTAAACGGGTCTGTCATCACGGGGCTGGAAGGGAACCTTAGCCTCGCCGCCGCAGCCTGCGCATACAGCTGTGAACATTTCACGCTTAGCTCCGCCGTTCTTCTTAGCGTCACGGCAAGCCTTGCATCTCTTAGGCTCGTTTGTAAAGCCGTTCTGAGCGTAGAACTCCTGTTCGCCTGCTGTGAATACGAAATCTGCACCGCAGTCCTTGCACTTGAGAGTCTTGTCTTCGTACATAGTAAAATACCTCTAAAATTTCTCACGCTTTCAGCGTGTAATAATATGAAAAAGACTTGGTAAGTCTTATTTCCCCATTGATTTTCTTATCTTCGATTTTGCACGCTGAAGTGCATTGTCTACAGATTTTTCGTTCATTGAAAGCTCATTTGCTATCTGCTCGTAGGAGCAGTGGGCAAGATACATTTCAAGGACCTTCATTTCCTTTTTTGAAAGAACGTCCGACAGCCTGTTCATAAGCTGGCTGTCCTGAACTTTATCAATAACCGTATCCTCAGGCGATAACGAATCGTCCTTTATAAGATCGAAGTCGAAGTCTTCACAGTTTGATAAAGGGTTATCCTTGATAGCCTTTGATATACAGGTTTTCATAGCCGAGTCGGTGCAAAGATTGGCGAAGGTTACGAAAGACGCACCCTTTTCGCTGTTATAAAGCCGTATAGCTTTAAGCAGACCGAGAAGCCCCTCAGAGAACAAATCGTCCTTATCGGCAGACGGACAACGCAGTGACATCTTTGCGGATTTTGCCGAAATAACGGGTATATACCGCTTTATAAGTACGGTTGCGTATTTTTCGCCGCCTGTCTGTGTTATCCGACTGACAAGCTGTTCATCGGTCATATCGGAAATCGTAAGCTCCGTTTCTTTATCCGGAAAAGGAGTACCGGTCATATTAGTTGCTTCTTCTGCCATCTGACCTCCGATACCGCTGTGCCTGCCGCCTTTAATGTTTACTGTATATCTATTGCTTATTCTATCATAATATACGTTTTTTGTCAATAGGGAAAACTTCAAATTGTTTACAAAAGAAATCAAATTAAATAAGTCTTTGTGTTGGCTGTAAGCTCAGCAGGTATCTGAAGCAGTGAAATTATCGGGTCAAGGAAAATGTAGAAAACGGCGGTAATAATAAGCGTTATCACCGATATATTTGCCGACTATCCATGTATCAGCGAGGTTGTAAAGCTACTGCATTATATTTCCGAGCATAAGCGGCACGGCGAAAACCCATAGTCCGCCGGTTATACTGCCGACGGTAAGATCACGGTTTTTCATTATGTACTTCATTTATATAAGCGGTGCGACAAATCCCCACGCAACAGCAATCACAAGCGAGGGGAGCAGGTTTGCTACTCTTATCTGTTTTTTACGAATGAGGTTAAGTCCTACGCAGAAAATCAGGACATTGCCGACATAAGAAAGATAAGACAGCGCAAGGTCGGTCATAAAGCCTCCGACAAATACTGCGATTATTGTTATGACACCCTGAAAAATCGCTACAGGTACGGCGGAGAAGATACAGCCCTTGCCCTGAGAGGCGGTCATTACGCAGATAATCACTGCGTCAAGGATCGCTTTTGCGATAAGAACCGAGCAATCGCCGCTTACTCCGTCGTTTATCGAGCCTATCACTGCCATTGCGCCTATACAGACAGTGCAGGAGGCGCTGACAAATGCCGATACAAATGAATCGTCGCCGGTGCTGTGGCTCTTTATCCTGAGCCATTCGCCAAATTTGTTCACAAGAGCGTTTATATTGATTATTTCACCGATAAGACCGCCTAAGGTGAGGCTGACTATCATCATAACAGTGCCGCCCGTTGACAGTTTGCCGTCTGACAGCGACAGCATATTCTGCATAACACCGCCTACGGCAAGCATCATTATTGCAACGGCATTGACCGACAGCAGAGTATCCTTTATTCTTTCATTCAGCTTTTTGCCGAACAGCAGTCCGCATAGTCCGCCGAATATCAGCAGAGCGACATTTATTACAGTGCCAAGTCCACGCATAAAATCAAATCCTTGATACATCCCCGACGGGAGAATAAAGTGCGAAAACCGCACCGATTGCAATTATACAACCAATAAAACACTGTGTCAAGGCAAAAATAAGCAGATTGCACATCGTGCTGAATCACAGCTTGAGCCTGAACCGCAGGTCAAAGAATGAAATTATAAATCGCCTCATTGTACTTGACTAATCGGCGATAATGTAATATAATAATCAGGAACAAACAAACGAAAAAGCAAAGCCAGCGGCTTTGCCCGGAAAGGACCTTAAAAATGGACGCAACTTTAAAAAAGCAGCTTGAGATAACTGCCACCAAGGTCAGAATGGGTGTTATCGAGGGCGTTTACAACGCTAAGTCGGGACATCCCGGCGGATCGCTTTCGGTAGCCGATGTACTGACATATCTCTACTTTGCAAAGATGAATGTAGATCCGAAAAATCCTCAGATGCCCGAACGTGACAGACTTGTACTGTCAAAGGGACACACAGCCCCTGCACTGTACTCTGTACTTGCTAACCGTGGATTTTTCCCTGTGGAAGACTTAAAGACACTCCGTCACATAGGCTCAAAGCTTCAGGGACACCCTGTTATGAACAAGGTTCCCGGCGTTGATATGAGCACAGGCTCACTCGGTCAGGGTATTTCAGCCGCTTGCGGTATGGCTCTTTCCGGCAAGCTGTCAAACGATTTCTATAAAGTATACGCTATACTCGGCGACGGCGAGATAGAAGAAGGTCAGGTATGGGAGGCTGCTATGTTTGCGGCACACTATCAGCTTGACAACCTCGTAGCTGTAGTTGACAACAACGGACTTCAGATAGACGGCAGAATCAGCGATGTAATGTCACCCTATCCGATAGACGAGAAGTTTAAGGCTTTCGGCTGGCACGTTATTTCTATAGACGCACACGATTTTGACGCAATCGAAAAGGCTTTTGCTGAAGCTGAAAAGATTTCGGGACAGCCTACGGTAATTATACAGAGAAGCATAAAGGGCAAGGGCGTTTCCTTCATGGAGGATCAGGTATCATGGCACGGCACTGCTCCCAACGAAGAACAGTACAACCAGGCTATGACAGAACTCAAGGCTCATCTTGCCGAGCTTGAAAAGTAATCGGAAAGGAAACGTATTAAAATGGAGAAAAAAGCAACCCGTGAAAGCTACGGCGAAGCTCTTGTAATGCTCGCTGAAAAGAGAAACGATCTCGTAGTTTTAGACGCAGACCTTGCGGCTGCAACAAAGACAGGTATATTCAAGAAGGCATATCCCGACCGCTTCTTTGACTGCGGTATAGCAGAAGCGAATATGATGGGTGTTGCCGCAGGTATCGCTACTACAGGCAAGCTCGTATTCGCAAGCACATTTGCTATGTTTGCGGCAGGCAGAGCTTATGAAATACTCAGAAACAGCATAGGCTATCCTCATCTGAACGTTAAAATCGGCGCAACACACGCAGGTATTTCCGTTGGTGAGGACGGTGCGACACACCAGTGCAACGAGGATATTGCGCTTATGCGTACAATACCCGGTATGACGGTAATCAACCCCGCCGATGATGTTGAGGCTAAGGCGGCTGTACTCGCTATGGCTGACTATGTAGGACCTACCTATATGAGATTCGGCAGACTTGCCGCTCCTATCTTCAACGATAAGGATACGTATAAGTTTGAGCTTGGTAAGGGCGTACAGCTCCGTGACGGCGATGATATAACAATCGTTGCTACAGGTCTTATGGTAGCTCAGGCGCTTGAAGCGGCTGACGCACTCAAGGGTCAGGGTATCAATGCCCGTGTAATCAACATACACACGATAAAGCCCATTGACAAGGATATTATAATCAAGGCGGCAAAGGAAACGGGAAAGATAGTTACTGTTGAAGAACACAGCATAATCGGCGGTTTAGGAAGCGCCGTTTGCGATGTTCTTTGCGAGAATTATCCCGTTCCCGTTACAAAGATCGGTGTTATGGATACATTCGGTCATTCGGGTCCTGCGGCAGCATTGCTTGAAGAATTCGGCTTATGTGCGGATAATATTGCTAATACCGTTAAGAAGGTTTTAGGTAAATAATTTTTTGAGCCACCGCTTTTGCGGTGGCTTTTTTAAAAAGCGATTTTTGCGGATAAGCTGATTTGATTTTGTGTGATACTGTAAAGCACAAAATCCGTTAAAGGCAGGAATGATTTTAAGAGCTTGGCAGGCTGTTCACAAGGCTTGCGGTAATGTCGGCGGTTGATGTAACGGGAGGGGCAAGGATGCCTTAGCGTGTGTGGCTGACGAGGCACGGATGCAAAGCCATACAAGCACACACAGACCCTCGCTCTACGAAGAAATTATGTGATAGCTGATATTTACGGACTTTGTGAATGGTACAAAGATAGAAACGATTTTAAAGGGGGTGGGAATATGACGCAGGAACAAATGAATATTCTCGTTCCCGAAAAGTTAAAAGAAATAGAGAATAAGTATGATGTCAAGGTGCTGTGGGCGATTGAATCCGGCAGCAGAGCGTGGGGATTTGCTTCGCCCGACAGTGATTTTGATGTGCGATTTATATATAAGAGAAAACCTGAGGCTTATCTCAGATTAGACCGTTGCAGAGATGTTATAGAACTTCCTGTAGATGATACATGGGATGTTTCCGGGTGGGATATTGACAAGACGATAAAATTGCTCCGCAATACAAACCCGACACTCTATGAATGGATGAATTCGCCAATCAGATATATAGAAAGTGATTTTTCCGTGCGGCTTGCACCGCTTATGAAAGAGTGCTTTACTGAGGACAGAATGCTGTATCACTATTCGAGTATCGCAAAAAGTACAGTACATAATCATCTTCAAAAGGAAACGGTAAAGCCGAAAAAATACTTTTACGCTTTACGTTCTGTACTGGCTTGCGAATGGATAAGACAGTTTCATTCTGCACCGCCTGTACCGTTTTCAGAACTTTATGAAACTGTTCTGCCTGATAAGTTGAAAACAACTGTTGACAGTCTGCTGGAACTGAAAAGAAACGGTCCTGAAGGGCTTGAGATTCCACCGGTAAAGAATATAGACGAGTTTCTCGATGAACAGATTTCCGATGCCGAAAGTTACCTTGAAAATATCGAACACGGCATAAAAGCTGACTGGAATATACTGAATGAATTTTTCGTAAACGAGATAAACGGGGCTTAAGATGAAGATAAATGACGAAAACACAGCCTACTATCACCTTCCCGGTCTGTTTGAGTTTTACGGGCTGTACAGTCTGTTTCTGCCTTTGTTCTATAATCACAGGGAGTATTTTTACGATTGGTGCGAGATAGGCTCGATATACGGTGCTCCTGCGGATTGTCTGTGGGGCGGCGGACGTGTGGGATTCGGTGATGATAAGACTGAAAAGGTGCTTCGGCTTACACAGAAGTACGGCATTTCCGCAAGGCTCACGTTCAGCAATTCTCTTATAAAGCAAGAGCATCTTTCGGACAGAAAGTGCAACAGGCTGTGCGAGATGTTCAGCGAAAGCACAGCGGTGCCAAACGGCGTTATAATCTGTTCGGACCTGTTGCTTGAATATATAGGGAATAATTATCCGGGTCTGTATTTTGTATCATCGACCACAAAGGTTCTGACGGATTTTATACAGCTTGAAAAAGAGCTTAGCCGTGAGGATTTTCGCTTTGTTGTACCGGATTTCAGACTTAACAAGGCTTTTGACAAGCTGGGTACGCTTACCGAAAGGCAGAAAAGCAAGGTAGAATTTCTGTGCAACGAATGCTGTTATTTCGGTTGTACCGACAGGAAAAGCTGTTATGAAAATGTCAGCCGTAAAAGTCTATGTGAGGATTGCGAGGATTTTATATGCCGTTCTCCCGGCGGCAACGAGGGGTACAAGTTTTCAAAGGCTATGGAAAACCCTGCGTTTATCGGAACGGACGATATTGAAAATACCTATCTGCCGATGGGGTTCAATCAGTTCAAGATAGAGGGCAGGGGGCTTGGCAGTGCGGTAGTGCTTGAATTTCTGCTGTACTATATGACAAAGCCGGAATACCGGCTGAAAGTAAGAGAAGAAATATATCTTGACAGTATGCTCGATCTTTTCTGATAAAGCGTTACACGGAGGATTTTAATGCTATACATAATGCGACACGGTAAAACCGAGTGGAATAAAAAGAAAAAATTACAGGGCAGGACGGATATTCCGCTGTGCCGTGAGGGAATAGAAATGGCGGAAAAGGCACGGGAGGAATATAAGGACGTGCATCTTGATATTTGCTACTGTTCACCGCTTATCCGTACAAGGAAAACAGCCGAGATATTGCTCGAGGGCAGAAATGTGCCGATAGTAACGGACGACAGGCTGAAGGAAATGTGCTTCGGGGAATATGAGGGTATTGAGAACAGTTTCAGTATTCCCGACTGTCCGATAAACTTACTGTTTTTCCACCCTGAGCAGTATACAAGCTCTATAGGCGGGGCGGAAACATTTGAGGAGCTGTTTGGCAGAACGGGCGAATTTCTTGACGAGGTAATCTATCCGCAGATAAAAGAGGGCAAGGATATTCTGATAGTCGGACACGGTGCGATGAACGCAAGCATTGTGTGCCGGATAAAGAACCTGCCGTTGTCTGAGTTCTGGAGTGCAGGGCTTGAGCAATGCAAGATGATGAGGCTTTTGTAAGAAAAATATATGAGCAAGTACGATTCTTTGTGGGAATATATCGGGAAGTGCGGCGAGCGTGAAATTACGCTGACTTACGATGAGATAGCAAAAATCTGCGGTGTGCCGATAGATCATTCCTTTCTGACGTATAAGAAAGAGCTTGACAGCTACGGGTACAGGGTTGAGAAAATATCTATGAAGGATAAGACGGTGAGGTTTGTCAAAAATGAGTGAAAGTATGAGCGATAAGTGGGTCGATTACGCTGTGCGCATTCAGAGCATTGCACAGGCGGGACTTGCGTACTGCGAGGATAAGTACGGCAGGGAGCGCTATGAGGAGTTGAGGAAAATCTCCGCAGAGATGATCTCGGCAAAGACCGATATTCCGCTCGAAAAGGTATACGATCTGTTCTGCAACGAGAGCGGATACCAGACACCGAAGCTCGATACCAGAGGGGCTGTCTTTATTGACGGGAAGATACTGCTTGTGCGTGAAAACAACGGAACGTGGTCGCTGCCGGGCGGATGGTGCGATGTAGATCTGTCGGTTGCAGAGAATACGGAAAAAGAGGTGCTGGAGGAAACGGGACTTTCGGTACACTGCAAAAAGCTGATTGCCGTGCAGGATTGGCGGCGGCATAACAGGCTGAATTGCCCTTACGGCATTATGAAATTCTTTGTGCTGTGCGAATATGACAGCGGAGAGTTCAAAGAGAATATCGAAACTACGGAAACAAGGCTGTTTGACAGGAACGCTCTGCCGGATAATCTTGCGGATGAGAAAACAACGGCAGAGCAGATAAGGCTGTGCTTTGAATATTATGACAATCCGCATAAGGAAACGTGTCTGGAATAATATAAAGACGGTTTAACCGCCTGCGGCCTTCTTTCATAAACTGGCAATAAGCGAAGAAATGAAGGAGGCGTTTATGTGAGAAGTCTGGCACAGCTGGAAAGAGATGAAAAATGCAGGGTAGAACGGCTGTTACTTGCAGGAGATATGAAAAGAAGGCTTATGGATCTCGGCTTTACAAAAGGAACAACAGTCACCTGTGTGTTGTGCGGTAGCGGAATAAAGGCATATCTTGTAAGAGGTGCGGTAATTGCACTCAGAAACGAGGACGCAGATAAAGTACCGGTAAGTGAAATAAAAAATTAAAAAAATTTCGTAAACTTGTAGACAAACGGCAGAAAATATAGTATAATAAAATGACTATGGAAATAGGCGAGGGTGTGCGATACAGATATTAGCATATCTTTCGTAAAATGGGATCTTTTATCTGCTAAGGGCGGATATGAATTAAAGCCGTGTTTTTCATCGTCAAGGAAGAAAGACACGGCTTTTGTGCAGAATTGCGAGGTGCTATAATGACAATTTTACTGAAAAACGGTCATGTTGTTGATTATGTGAACGGTTTTGAAGGCAAAAAGGACATACTTATAAAAGACGGATTTATCCGTGCGCTCGGCGATAACCTTGAATGCGATGATAAGAACGCAAGGGTGGTAGACTGCAACGGGCTTACGGTAATACCGGGTATATGCGATATGCACGTTCATCTGAGAGATCCCGGACAGACATATAAAGAGGATATTATTACAGGCTGTGAGGCGGCTGTCGCAGGCGGTGTTACGGCGCTTGCGTGTATGCCGAACACGAAACCGCCCGTTGACAACAAGGAAACGGTAAAATATATTCTCGACAAGGCAAAGAAAGCAAAGGCGAAGGTTTATCCTGTCGGCTGTATCACAAAGGGTATGCAGGGCAAGGAACTGTGCGACTATGACGAACTTAAGGCGGCAGGCTGTGTTGCGGTGAGCGACGACGGCAGACCCGTTGAATCTGCGAATATGATGGCGCAGGCAATGGTAAAGGCGCACTATGCCGGACTGAAGGTTATTTCGCACTGCGAGGATCTTGAGATAATAGACGGCGGTATAATCAACAAGGGAAAGATCTCTCAGCAGCTCGGCGTAAAGGGTATGAGCAGGCTGAGCGAGGATATAATCACGGCAAGAGAGCTTGCCATAGCACAGGATACGCAGATGCCGATACACATTGCGCACGTTTCGACAAAGGGCAGTGTGAACACGATAAGAGGAAATACCCATATCGGTGTTATGTGTACCTGCGAAACCGCTCCGCACTACTTTATGATGACGGACGAAAAGCTGTTGTCAAGAGATGCGGACTACAGAATGAATCCTCCGCTTCGTGAGGAGGACGATGTTATGGCGATAACCGCCGCTATAACAGACGGCACTATCGACTGCATAGTAACCGACCACGCTCCGCACAGTGCAGAGGAAAAGGCAGACTTTGAGAAAGCTCCCAACGGCGTTGTGGGAATGGAAACATCGCTTGCGGCGACACTGACGGGACTTTATCACACAGGTACGATAAGCCTTATGCATATAGTAAGACTTATGTGCGTCAACCCCAGAAAGATACTGGGAATAGAGGGAGGCTCGCTCGGCATAGGCGATATTGCGGACATTGCAATATTCGATGCTGATGAAAGCTGGACGGTAGACCCCGAAAAGCTCCACTCAAAGTCAAAGAACACCTGCTTCAAGGGAATGACCCTTAAGGGCAGGGTAAAGTACACACTGGTAAACGGAAAAATAGTATACGAGGACAAGTAAGCTCCGATATACTTGAAATAAATAAAAAGGATGGATACGAAAATGTCAATGGATAATCTTCTTCGTGCAATCTGCGAAAAGCAGAACCCCACAGTCGCAGGACTTGATCCCAAGCTCGACTATGTGCCTCAGTACATAAAGGACAAGGCTTTCAACAAGTACGGCGAAACGCTCAAGGGTGCGGCAAAGGCAATACTTGAATTCAACAAGTGCCTTATAGACGCTCTCCACGAGGTAGTTCCTGCAATAAAGCCTCAGGCGGCTTATTATGAAATGTATGGTACGGCAGGAATGAAAACGCTGTACAAGACGCAGGAATATGCAAGAAGCAGAGGTATGTATGTTATCACAGACGGCAAGCGTAACGATATAGGCACAACTATGGAAGCGTATGCCGCAGCGCATCTGGGCAAGGTAAAGGTAGGAAACGAGGAATACGAGCCTTTTATGGGCGACGCTCTGACAGTTAACGGATACCTCGGAAGCGACGGTATCAATCCTCTTATAAAGGTGTGCAAGGAAAACGACAAGGGCATTTTCGTACTGGTAAAGACATCTAACCCGTCAAGCGGCGAACTTCAGGATCTGCTGATAGACGGTGTTCCCGTATATGAAAGAATGGGCAATATGTGTGAAAAGTGGGGAGAGGAGCTCCCCGGCAAGTACGGCTATTCGGGCGTAGGCGCAGTAGTAGGTGCGACATATCCCGAACAGATTGCCGAGCTTCGTAAAAAGCTCCCTCACACATTCTTCCTTATCCCCGGATACGGCGCACAGGGTGCAACAGCAAAGGACATTGCCGCCGCATTTGATGCGAACGGTCTCGGCGGTATAGTAAACAGCTCGAGAGGAATAATGACAGCATATAAAAAAGAAGGCTGTGACGAGCATGATTTCGCAGGTGCGGCATTCAGAGAGGCACTGCGTATGAGAGATGAGATAATGGGCTTTGTAGGAAAGATACAGCTCCCTTAAGTGATAGAACAAAAAAGAAAAAATATATGAAAGGAACGAATTAAATGGACTTAAAGGCTAACAAAGCAAAGACCGCATATCTGATACTTGCAGACGGAACGGTGTTCACGGGCAAGAGCTTCGGCTGTGAGGGCGAGGTCGTAGGCGAGATAGTATTCACAACGGCAATGACAGGTTATGAAGAAACGCTGACAGACCCCAGCTACTGCGGACAGATCGTAACGCAGACATTCCCTCTTATCGGAAACTACGGTGTGAATGACGAGGATTACGAGTCAAAGACAAGCGTGGTAAGCGGTTATATCGTGCGTGAATACTGCGAGGTACCGTCAAACTTCCGCTGTGAAGGCGACATAGACGGCTTTCTGAAAAAGCACAACATCATCGGACTGTTCGGCATAGATACAAGAAGGCTTACAAGAATAATCCGTGAAACAGGTGTTATGAACGGCATGATCACAACAAGCGAGCCGACAGACGAATTCAAGGCGCAGGCTCTTGAAAGAATAAGGGCTTATGTTGTAGGTCCTGTTGTGCCGAAGGTAAGCGTAAAGCAGCCTGAGAAGTTCAGTGCCGAAAACGGCAAATACAAGGTTGCGCTTATGGACTACGGCTATAAGTTCAATATAAGACGTGAGCTTGTAAAGAGAGGCTGTGACGTTACGGTATTCCCCTACGACACAAGCGCAGAGGAAATACTGAAATTTGCTCCGGACGGCATAATGCTTTCAAACGGACCGGGCGACCCTCAGGACAACACGGTATCCATAAATACGCTGAAGGAGCTTATCCCTCACAAGATACCCACGTTTGGCATCTGCCTCGGTCATCAGCTTTTAGCACTTGCAAACGGGGCTACCACTGTCAAGCTGAAATACGGTCACAGAGGCGGAAACCAGCCTGTAACCGATGTTACTGTTGACAGAACATTCATCACATCGCAGAACCACGGTTATGCGGTCGTAAGCGACAGCCTTCCCGAAAGTGCAGGCAAGGTAAGCCATATCAACGGAAACGATAAGACCTGTGAGGGCGTTATGTACACGAATGCACCTGCGTTCACGGTGCAGTTCCACCCCGAAGCGTGCGGAGGTCCGCATGACACTGCGTATCTGTTCGATAAATTTATCAGTCTGATGGAGGAGAATAAGAAATGCCGTTAAGAAGTGATATAAAGAAAGTTCTCGTTATAGGCTCGGGTCCTATCGTAATCGGACAGGCTGCTGAATTTGACTATGCGGGAACGCAGGCGTGCCGTGCGCTTAAAGCAGAGGGTCTTGAGGTCGTACTTATAAACTCAAACCCCGCTACCATCATGACGGACAAGCATATGGCGGACAAGATATACATTGAACCGCTGACGCTTGATGTAGTAAAGAAGATAATCAAGATAGAAAAGCCTGACAGCATTTTGTCAACACTCGGCGGTCAGACGGGTCTTACACTTTCAATGCAGCTTGCTGAGGAAGGCTTCCTTGCCGAGAACGGTGTAAAGCTGCTCGGTGCAAATCCCGAAACTATACACAAGGCAGAGGACAGACAGGCGTTCAAGGATACTATGGAGGCTATAGGCGAGCCGTGTATTCCCTCAAAGGTAGTTGAAACCGTTGAGGACGCTTTGGATTTTGCCGAGGTTATACACTATCCCGTAATTGTACGTCCTGCGTTCACGCTCGGCGGCACAGGCGGTGGTATTGCATATAGCAAGGACGAATTACACGAGATCGCAACAAACGGTCTGCGTCTTTCGCCTATCACACAGATACTTGTTGAAAAGTGTATTTCGGGCTGGAAGGAAATCGAGTTCGAGGTTATCCGTGACGCAAAGGGCAACGTTATCACCGTCTGCTCGATGGAAAACTTCGACCCTGTCGGCGTTCATACAGGCGACAGTATCGTTATCGCTCCTGCGGTTACGCTTGCAGACAAGGAATATCAGATGCTGAGAACAGCGGCGCTGAACATCATTCAGGCGCTGAAGGTCGAGGGCGGCTGTAACTGTCAGTTTGCATTAAAGCCCGACAGCTTTGAATACTCCGTAATCGAGGTAAACCCCAGAGTTTCACGTTCATCGGCGCTTGCATCAAAGGCTACAGGCTATCCTATAGCAAAGGTTGCTACAAAGATAGCGATAGGATATTCGCTCGATGAGATAGTAAACCAGGTAACAGGCAAGACCTATGCCTGCTTTGAGCCTGCGCTTGACTACGTTGTAGTAAAGTTCCCGAAGTGGCCGTTTGATAAGTTCGTATACGCAAAGAAAACGCTCGGTACTCAGATGAAGGCTACAGGCGAGATAATGGCTATCGGAACGAGCTTTGAAGAAGCTATGATGAAGGCTGTACGTTCAATAGAACTTGGCATGGACACGATGCGTAAAAAGGCTTTCAAGAAGCTGACAGACGAAGAAGTGAGAGCAAAGCTCCACGATGTCGATGTTGACCGTTCATTCTGCGTATTCGAGGCACTGAGAAGAGGTTTCAGCGTTCAGGAGATACATGATATAACCACTATCGACAAGTGGTTTATAACCAAGCTTAAAAACCTTGCAGAACTTGAACTGTGGCTTGAGGACGGCGAACTTACGCAGGAGAAATACGACCTTGCGAAGAAGTACAGCTACCTTGACAGGACTATCGAGAAGCTGTCCGGTCAGAAGCTGGCTGACAAGGGCATAAAGACACGTCACGCAGTATACAAGATGGTTGATACCTGTGCCGCAGAGTTCTCGGCTGAAACACCCTACTTCTACAGCACTTATGACGATGAAAACGAGGCTGCGGAGTTTATCGAGCAGCACCCGACAGATAAAAAGAAGATAATAGTTTTCGGCTCGGGTCCTATCAGAATAGGTCAGGGTATCGAGTTCGACTACTGCTCGGTACACTGCGTATGGGCACTGAAGGAAATGGGCTATGAAGCAATTATCTGCAACAACAACCCCGAAACAGTTTCGACCGACTTTGACACGGGCGACAGACTGTATTTCGATCCGCTGACATTTGAAGATGTTGACTCGCTGATAGCTACCGAAAAGCCTTATGGCGTTGTAGTACAGTTCGGCGGTCAGACGGCTATAAAGCTGACAAAGCACTTACAGGAGAGCGGTGTCAGAATACTCGGTACTTCGGCTGAAAGCATTGATGACGCAGAGGACAGAGAGAAGTTTGACGAGCTGCTCGAAAAGTGTAAAATTCCTCGTCCTAAGGGACATACGGTATTCACGACCGAGGAAGCACTCAAAGCCGCAAACGAGCTTGGCTACCCTGTTCTGCTCCGTCCGTCATACGTTCTGGGCGGTCAGAATATGATAATCGCTCACTGCGACAGCGATGTTACCGAATATATGACTATCATCACGGCTACAGAACTTGAAAACCCTGTGCTGATAGATAAGTACCTTATGGGTACAGAGGTCGAGGTTGACGCTATCTGCGACGGTACGGACTTCCTTATCCCCGGTATTATGGAGCATATCGAGCGTGCCGGCGTTCACTCGGGCGACAGTATCTCGGTATATCCCGCTCAGACATTATCCGACAATATAAAGAGCACGATAGTGACATACACGGAGCGTCTTGCAAAGGCACTGAACGTAATCGGTCTTGTAAATATTCAGTATGTTGTATATAACAACGAGGTTTACGTTATCGAGGTAAACCCAAGATCATCAAGAACCGTTCCTTATATCAGCAAGGTTACGGGCGTTCAGATGGTCGATATTGCAACAAAGATAATGCTCGGCGAAACTCTCAAGGAGCAGGGCTACCACAGCGGACTTTATCCCGTTGGCAACTATGTTGCGGTAAAGGTTCCCGTATTCAGCTTTGAAAAGCTCCACGATGTTGATACACAGCTCGGTCCTGAGATGAAGTCAACGGGCGAGGCGCTCGGTATAGCAAAGACATTTGAGGAGGCTCTCTACAAGGGACTTATAGCGGCAGGCTTCAAGATATTCAAGAAGGGCGGAGTAATGTTCACCGTCAAGAATTCAGACAAGCCCGAGATAGTACCGCTGGCGGAGAAGTTTGAAAAGCTTGGCTTTGAGCTGTATGCCACAAGCGGTACGGCATCAATGCTGAACAGAAATATGATAGCTACAAACTTTACCTATCGTATACACGAGGACAAGGAGCCTAACGTAATAAGCCTGCTTGAAAGCGGCAAGATAAATTACGTTATCTCAACGTCCGAAACAGGCAGAAAGCCTGCACTCGACAGCGTTAAGATAAGACGTAAGTCGGTTGAGCGTTCTATCGCTTGTCTTACATCGGTCGATACGGCAAATGCTCTTGTAAAGTGTATCGCTATGGACAAGACTGTAGACGATCTTGAAATGGTAGATATAACAAAGATATAATGAGGTGCGATTTTGAGAACAGGCGAATATAAAGTAAAATTCAATTACACGATATTGAGGGGATTTATAGACGCTTTCGGTCTTATAATGGCGGTACTTTTGTATCAGACAACATACGCATACTATTATCAGATGGCACATCCGACAATGGTGCTGAATAATGTTTATCCTGACGGCTTACCTGCATATATGTGGATATGCGGCAGCATAGTGCCTTTTATCGCACTTGCGGCATTCGTGTTCTCGATAGTGTATATGTTTATACCTCATAGGTCGAGGACGCTTGTAATCACGGCTGACAATGCTCAGAAGTATTACGACAATCTGATGATAACAAACAGCTTGCTGAGAATACTTGTGCTTATGGCACTGTGGGATTACACTTATATAACACAGAGCAACCTTATGGGAGCTATGGAATCGTGGTTCAGTCTTCAGACAGTGCTTGACGTTATAGTGGGGTCGCTTGTTGTATACTTTATGTACGGCAGACTTAAAGCTATAGCGAAGCCTGCAGACAGAAAGAAGAGCAACGTGATAAAGCCTAAGCAAAGTGAAAGCGATGATGAAGCACTTACGGCGAAGGTGAAAATTGTCAAGGATGACAATACAATAATGCGCAGTTGATTATGCAACAAGGAAGCAAGGCAACATGATAAATTAACGTGTTGCCTTGATTTTTACACAGCGGCAAAACCGCAGGAAAGGAAAATATATGAGCTTTTTTTGTGATTCATATCCGATAGTTGATAAAAAAGCGCTCGGCGAGGGGATATATTCATATACGCTGAAATGTCCCGAGGTTGCCGAAAACGCACATATCGGACAGTTCGTTCAGATAAAGGCGGAGGGCTATATGCTCCGCAGACCTATCTCTATATGCTCGGTCGATAAGGAAAACGGCACTATGAGGCTCGTTTTTGAAGTAAGGGGCAAGGGTACGGATAAGATCTCCGAACTTAACAAGGGGGACCTTATGGACGTTATCGCTCCGCTCGGCAACGGCTTTACCGTTCCTGCAAAGAAGGACGGCAGGGTGATAGTTGTAGGCGGCGGAATAGGCACGCCTCCCTTGCTTGACATTGCAAAGATGTACGGCGACAGATGTACGGCTATACTTGGCTTCAGGAGCTTTGACAAGGTTATACTTGACAAGGATTATTCTCTTGCAGGGGCTAACGTTATAGTATGTACCGACGACGGAAGCACGGGAGTACACGGTACGATAGCACAGCCGCTTGCAGATGAACTTGCAAAGGGTGATGTTGCGGCGGTATATGCCTGTGGCCCTACTCCTATGCTTAAAGCGGTCGTTGCGGCGGCAAAGCAGGCAGGGGTATACTCGGAGGTTTCTCTTGAGCAGCGTATGGGCTGCGGCGTAGGTGCGTGCGTTGTATGTGCCTGCACGGTTATCCGTGACGGAGAAGAAAAGGTGCTTAGAGTATGCAAGGACGGCCCTGTGTTCAGCGGTGAGGAGGTAGTATTATGAGTTTCAAGCCAGATATTTCGGTAGATGTATGCGGTAAACATTTCAAGAATCCCGTAATAGCCGCTTCCGGCGCATACGGCTTCGGCGAGGATTATACCGATCTTTATCCGCTGTCGGCACTCGGCGGTATTTCCTGCAAGGGTACAACCTTAAACAAGAAGGACGGTAATATCCCTCCGAGAATAGCGGAAACTCCGAGCGGAATATTAAACTCCGTCGGACTTCAAAATCCCGGTGTTGACAAGTTTATAAATTACTATCTGCCCAGACTAAGAACGCAGGATACTGTGGTTATCGCAAATATCGCAGGTGCGGTAATTGACGATTATATAGCTGTTGCAGAAAAGCTGGACGCTACCGATGTTGATATGATAGAGCTGAACATTTCCTGCCCTAACGTAAAGCAGGGCGGCGCTACCTGGGGCGTTACCTGCGAGGGTGCGGCAAGCGTTACAAGAGCGGTAAGAAATGCTACAAAGAAGCCCGTTATCGTAAAGCTGACTCCGAATGTAACGAATATCACAGAAATTGCAAAGGCTGTTGAGGCTGAGGGCGCAGACAGCGTTTCGCTGATAAACACTCTGCTCGGTATGAGAATTGATATAAGAACAAGACGGCCTATCCTGCACAACAATGTCGGCGGACTTTCGGGTCCTGCTGTGTTCCCTGTTGCAGTAAGAATGGTATGGCAGGTGGCGAATGCGGTCAAGATACCCGTTATCGGTATGGGAGGCATCGCAACGGCTGAGGACGCTATTGAGATGATGATGGCAGGTGCATCTGCTGTACAGATGGGTACTGCTATCTTCAACGATCCTTATGCGCCGATAAAGGTATGCGAGGGTATGGAAAAGTTCCTCGCCGAACAGAAAATAGAGAAGATAAGCGATATTGTAGGCACGGTAAAGCCGTGGTGAGTTTAAGTATACAATAATTTCAGAATAAAGTACCCTCTCTACCGGATAAACGGCAAAGAGGGTACTTTTATTATGTTCGGTTAAATTATAAGATCAGTATCTTCAAGGCGTTTATTGAAGAACTTCATTATCCTTATACACGGTTTTCTCAGCATTATGCCGATAAAGAGGGCTATCGCAACATAAATCAGCAGGTAGAGCAGGTCTTCTATATAGCTTTGCGCATATACGCCTGCGACCGCTTCACGCATTGCGTTTATGCTGTATCTGAAGGGCAGATAGGGAAGAATGCTGCGGAAAAATTCGGGGAGAACTTCGGGAGGGAATGTACCGCCCGAGCCTGCAACCTGAAGTACAAGGATAATTACCGCAAGAGCCTTTCCTATTACGCTGAATGTGATCGTCAGCGAGTAGATGAGCAGTGAGAATACAATAGAAGATACAACGGCGGCGATGATGAACAACAGCGGGTCTTCACACTGTACTTTCAGGAACAAAAGGTCGCCGAGTGCGATTATTATCGCCTGAATTATTGATACCATAAGGTAAATCATATATCTGCCGAAATAAGCCTGTATCGGTCTTACATTACTGCCGAGCTTTTCGATGTCACGGCGGCTGATCTCTGCTTTCAGTACGGCGACAAGTACGATCGAGCCTACCCAGATAGCGAGTATCGTGTAGAACGGCGTCATGGCTGAGCCGTAATTTTCTACGGGATAAACCTTGACGGTGTTAATTTCAACGGGTGAGCTCATAAATTCGCCGAGAGATGACGGGTCACTTGAAACCTCTTCGATAAAAGCTATAAGCGCCTGATCGTTGCTTATATCATCGACCTTTTTCTGCATATCGGTGAGCTTATCCTTTGCGTTGCCGATTATTTTATCGAGGTCGGTAAGGCAGGATTTAAGGCTTGCAAGCGAGTTCTGAGCATCGGTGAGAGCCGTTTCGATATTCGGAACAGATGTTCCTGCGTCAGAAAGCAGTGCGGAAATTCCGTCAAGCGTCTTGAACACTTCATTTACGGCGGTATCCATAGCAGTTTTGACAGAAGTGTTCCAAGTGGTTTTTATGCCGTCAAATTCTTTCTTTGAATCGGTTATCAGCTTGTTTACATCACTTTCAAAATTATCGGGGGCGTGACCTGTTGTACTGACAGTGTCTGCACCGCTGTTTAATTTGTCGATGATTGCGTTCTGCTTTTCGATATTCCTGTCGATTGCATCGGTCATAATGCTGACATCAATTCCGAGTTTTTCACCGACTGTTACAATATGGGTGCGGATATTATTCAGCGCATCAATTGTTTTTCTGTTTATCTCAGCTGTTGCTCTTATCTTTTCGGCGGCTTTGTCGGCATCGGCGGCGATCTCACCCGTGATGCCCGAAATACTGCTTTCCGTATTGCTGTAAAGCGTGTCGATTGAATTAAGGACGGTATCTGTAGCGGCGGTTATCTGTGCTGACACCGCCTGTACTGCCGTAATGCTGTCCTTTGCCGATGTGGTAAGCGTTCCTGACTGAGCAAGAAGCTGTTCAAGATCCGGGATAGACTTTTTGGTGTTTGCAATCATTGTATCTGCACTGTCAAGCGTTGTGCTTATCAGCGAAATCGAACTTTGGAAAGCGGAAAGATTGTCGATAACGTCGCCTATGGCTGATTTTATATTGCCTGTTATCTCGGTGAATTTCTTGTTGCCCTGCTCGGAGGTGTAGTTTAATATTCCTGCAAGCTCGGTGGTAATCGTGTCAATAAAGCTCTCGTTTACCTGGTTTTTTATCGCCTCTGCGCCTTTGTCTGTGATTTTCGGAGCGATAGCGTTTTTCTTTTCGTTGAGCGTGTAGGTTATCTGCGGACGTGTCAGCTTGCCCGAAAGTATGCTTGTGAAGCTCTCGCTGAAATTTTCGGGGATAACAACGCTGGCATAATATTCGCCTGTTACTACTCCGTTTTCCGCCTGCTCCTTATCTACGAACGTCCAGCACATCTGCGTGTTCTTTTTAAGATTATCCACTATCTGATTGCCGATGTTGATTTCCTTTGAAGCAAGCTTAGTGCCATTATCGCAGTTTGCGACCGCAATCTTGATATTGCCTGTATTTGAGTACGGATCCCAGTTTGCCGCAATGTTGAACCACGCATACAGCGCCGGCAGTATACAAATACCTATCATTACCGCAAATGCCATAAGATTTGTGCGTATCTTTTTTATATCGCTTAAAAATATCCTGAATATTGTCTTCATTTGTTTTCCTGCTCCCTCGTTTTCATTCCGGAAAGACGGCTGATGTCCTTTTTAGCCGATTCTATCGTGGTTTCTATGTTAGCCTTTGCGTTTTCAAGCTCAGTTTTTGCGTTGCTTATCGTCTTGTCGATATCGTTCTTCATCTTTTCAAGGTCGTCTTCCTTGTCGGTGTTTTTAATGCCGAGTATCTTTTCGTACTTGTAGCAACGGTAATCTATCCGTGTCATTACCGCAATACCCGAAATAATGAAGATTATCCACAGCGTCAAGAAGAATGTTTTGCTGTCAAGGCTGAACATCAGGGCGAGAAATACAACTGCACTGATGATAATGAGCAGTATCCCGACCTTGATACATTTTTCACGTTTTGCGTATTCTGCCTTGTATTCGTGCATAAGGCGCAGATATGCGTTATGCTCCTTGTCCTGCGTTGTGGCAGGATCTTTTATAAGCCCGTCTATAAGATCAAGCTCGTCCGGCTCTTCCTCATGTCCCTCTTCAAAAAGGTCTATATCGGAAAACTTCGTTTTCTTTATCTGCTCTTTTTCCTTTTTATCTTTATTCTTCAAACCGACACCCCACTTTTTAAGTGTATTTTTTCTTGCCACAATATGATTATACTATTAAAAAAGCGGTTTGTCTATTGACATTCTGACAAAAGCAGTACATTTAAATATGCGGAAATTGGGAGAAATAAGAGATTTCAGAGCGGAATAGAAAAATTCTGAAATGAGAATTTATTTTGAGAAATTCGGAAAAGTGCTGAAATGAGAATTTTTCTGTGAAAATCAGTAGATGTGTATTGAAATGAGAATTTTTCGAAAAGTTACCGCCCGTTTGTGTAGTCAGACGGGCGGCGTTTTATATTCAGTTGTTTTCGATTTCGGTGATAAGCTGTATCATACCGCTGATAAGCCTTTTGTGTTCATCTGTCATTGGGGTTATCTTTGAGGCGATGTCATTGTCATAAAGCTCTGCAGAAGCAGTGCCGAGCAGGAAATAGTCGGGTGTCGTATTCAGCACGGAGCAAAGGCTCATTATAAGCTCAAGGCTCGGTGCGCTCCTGCCGGTTTCGATATTTGAGAGATATTTATAGTTTACGTCTATCAGCTCGCAGACCTCGTACTGCTTCAAGCCGAGTTCCTTTCTGCGCTTTGCTATGCGTTTTCCGAGAGCGGTATAGTCAATTTTCATAGTATCACCTCAAGGATTTATTACTGATATTCTAATACAATTCCATTTACTACGCCATAATCAGTTCCTATAACTACTATTGATTTTCTTCAAGGCTTCATCAAGCGTTATTTCTTTTTTGATTATTTTCATCAGAAGCTTTCTGTCACTCTCGGTTACTTCAAAGCCTTCCATTTGTGTTGATACTATTGCATTTTCGATTGCTCTCTCATCTGACATAGGACGCATATAAGCACCGCAGGATATAAGTCTTATTGATATTTTAATACAAATTTGCTCGCTTGTCAACACAAAACTCCCCACCAACACGGCGGGGAGTTCGCATTTATTATATTACCTGTAACCCTTAGCCTAAAACAACCTCAACCTTGTGAGTGCCGTTTTCAAATACGGGTATAACATTGCTGTCAACAGCCTTGCCGTCAACTGTAACGGACTTAACGCCGTGGCAAACGTGATCGGGGTTCTTTACAGTAATCTCGTAGGTTGCGCCTCTGAACAGTCTTGAAGCTGTGAAGCCGTCCCACTCGTGAGGAATTGAGGGATCAATCTTCAGACCGTTGTATTCGGGCTTGATACCTAAGATGTACTGAGATACTGCAACGAAGTTCCAAGCGGCTGTACCTGTGAGCCAGCTGTTCTTAGCTTCGCCGTGACGCTTAGCGTCCTTACCTGCAATCATCTGAGCGTATACATAAGGCTCTGTGCGGTGCAGATCGGAGATATCCTCTCTGAATGCGGGAGCAATCTTTGAATAATACTCGAATGCCTTGTCGCCTCTGCCTACTGCGGCTTCAGCACAGATTATCCAAGCGTTGTTGTGGCAGAAGATACCTGCGTTTTCCTTGTAACCGCCGGGATATGTGGAGATTTCGCCGTACTGGATGTAGTAGTGTGTGAACGCAGGGTTGTTAAGAACAAGACCGTGCTTTGAGTTAAGATACTTGTCTACGCTGTCAAGGGTCTGAATATCGTAGCCCTTGTCCTTGCCAAGACCTGCGAGAACGCACCAGCCCTGAGGCTCGATGAATATCTTGCCCTCTTCGCACTCGTGTGAGCCGACCTTCTTGCCGTAGTGGTCGTAAGCACGGAGGAACCATTCGCCGTCATAGCCGTATTCAAGGGTGTTCTTTCTCATCTTTTCGATCTCAGCCTGAGCCTTTTCAGCTTCTGCCGTGTCACCCTTCAGCTTGCACATTTCAACGTACTCGGGAGCTATTGCACAGAACATACCTGCAATCATTACAGATTCTGCAACCTTGCTGTAGTAAGGAGGCTCTTTGAACATTTCCTTGTTGTTGTATGTCTGGAAGGACTCGCCGGGCTTGTCTGAGAAGCAGGAGAGGTTAAGGCAGTCGTTCCAGTCGGCACGTCCGCTGAGAGGAAGTCCGTGAGGACCTACCTTCTTAACAACGTGGTAGAACGCTCTCTTCATGTGGTCGAGCATTGTGTCTGCAAGCTCGTCACGGTTCTCATAAGGAACCTTCTCGTCAAGGATAGAAACATCGCCTGTTTCCTTTATGTAAGCCGCAACTGCGAGAATCATCCACAGCGGGTCATCGTTGAAGTTGGAGCCAAGCTCGTGGTTACCCATCTTTGTAAGGGGCTGATACTGGTGGTAAGCACCGCCGTCCTCAAGCATTGTAGCGGCAAGGTCGATAAGTCTTTCTCTTGCTCTTGCGGGAATCTGGTGTACGAAGCCGAGTAAGTCCTGATTGGAATCACGGAAGCCCATACCTCTGCCGATACCGCTCTCAAAGTAAGATGCGGAACGTGACATATTGAATGTAACCATGCACTGATACTGGTTCCAGATGTTTACCATTCTGTTGAGCTTTTCATCGGGAGAATCAACGCTGTACTGACCGAGCAGGCTGTTCCAGTGTTCCTTCAGCTCTGCGAGGAGCTTGTCAGCCTTTTCGGCTGTATCGCACATAGCCATCATAGCCTGTGCCTTAGCCTTGTTTACGATGTTCTTCTTTCTGTCGCCGCTTGTTATAATTGTGCTGTTCTCGTCAAGGTCGGGAGCAAACTTTTCTTCAAACTTGTTCTCAACATAGCCCAGGCAGAATACAAGATCCTTGCTTTCGCCGGGCTGGAGCTTGATTTCGATATAGTGAGAAGCAACGGGTGACCAGCCGTCTGCAACTGACATATTGGGTGCGCCTGCGAATACTGTCTGAGGAGCGTCAAAGCCGTTGTATAAGCCGAGGAAGCTCTCTCTGTCGGTATCGTAACCGTTTATATCGGCATTTACAGAGTAGAATGCGTAGTGGTCACGTCTTTCCTTATATTCAGTCTTGTGGTAGATAACAGAACCGTCAATTTCAACTTCGCCTGTGTTGAAGTTTCTCTGGAAGTTTGTTGTATCGTCGTTTGCATCCCAGAGGCACCACTCAAGGAAGCTGAACAGCTTTAAGTTCTTTTCCTTATCGCTGTCGTTTTTGATTGTAACCTTCTGGATTTCTCCGTTGAAGTTCTGGGGAACGAAGAATGTAACTGTGGCTGTAACGCCGTTTGATGAGCCTTTTATGATCGTGTAGCCCATACCGTGACGGCACTCATAGCTGTCAAGTGTTGTCTTAACGGGCGACCAGCCGGGGTTCCATACATGACCGCCGTCGTTTATGTAGAAGTAACGTCCGCCCATATCAACGGGAACATTGTTATAGCGGTAACGTGTAATTCTTCTCAGCCTTGCGTCCTTGTAGAAGCAGTAACCGCCTGCTGTGTTAGAGATCAGCGAGAAAAAGCCCTGTGTGCCGAGATAGTTTATCCACGGATAAGGGGTCTTGGGAGATGTAATGACATACTCTCTGTTCTTATCGTCAAAATAACCGAATTTCATAGAATCCTCCTAATGTTTTTGTTCCTGTAGCGAAAAAATTACAACGTTACAGAAACGTCTATGATAATTATATCTTAAATGAAATTTTTTAGCAAGGGCTGTAATCGTTTTAAAAATAAAAATTTTTGTGAAAAGTAAAAATCCGCAATCTGCACAAAAAAACGGGCTGTGTTAGTGCATTGTGACGATTAGTTGCACTATATTGATATATAAGTAGCGGATTGCTTTACAATATGGCGGAAAAATGATATAATATTTGTATTATCGGGAGGATTTTAATGATTATTTTAACTTTATCCCGATTTTTGATATGACGATTTTGACAATTTAGCCAAAGGACGTAATATGAAATACATTGAATACCGAGAAAAACGTGAGCATGGCACAAGGGAATTTCCGTATGCCTGCTACAGAGTGACAGAGAATTTTCCCCGTTATAATATGATACCGCACTGGCATAACGAGTGCGAGATTATCTATGTCAGGAGCGGATATTTCGAGCTTTTTCTTGACGGTCATACACACAGGATAGACGCAGGCTGCTGTTCGCTGATAATAGGCGGAAGTATGCACGGCGGTACGCCGAAGGACAATTGCAGATATGACTGCCTTGTGTTTGATATGGCGGCTTTGCTTAAATCAAGTCAGATATGCACATTGCATCTTCAGCCGATAATCAACCACGAAAGACGGTTTATCACCTTCTTTTCCGCCGACAGCGAGCCTGCAAAGGACGCAAAGGCGGTTATAGACGCAATGCTTGAAAAAGAGCCGGGATATGAATTTACCGTACCCGGACGGCTTTTGTGTATGCTCGGTCACATTGTGGCAAGGCAGGAGCATTATCAGAGCGGAGAAACAGCGGCGAGCGATATAAAGAAGGTACGCCGTTTCAAGAATGTTATAAGCTATATCGAGCAGAATTACCGTAAGAACATAACGCTTGAGGAGCTTGCGAACGAGTGCGGAATGAACAGGAATTATTTCTGCCGTGCGTTCAAGGAATATACGGGCAAGACACCTGTTGAATATCTCAATTATTTCCGTATCGAATCTGCCTGTGAGCTTATTGCAAGTACCGATGAGAAGCTGATAGATATTGCGATGAAGTGCGGATTCAACGATTACAGCTATTTTATAAAGGTGTTCAAGAGTATGAAGGGCGTAACACCGAGAGATTATTGCAGGAGAAGCTTCTGATCTATGATGTATATACTTATAGCGTTGCTTTCCGCATTCTTTGCGGCCATAACAACGATACTGTGCAAGTGCGGACTGCGTGACGCAGACTCCGATGCGGCAACGGCACTGCGTACAACGATAGTGCTTGTGCTGTCGATAGCGGTCGTGTGGATAACGGGGGAATGGCACGATCTTCCTAATGTAACGGGAATGACGCTGTTGTTTCTTATACTTTCGGGCTGTGCGACGGGCGGCTCGTGGCTGTGCTATTTCAAGGCTCTGAAAACGGGCGATGTGAACAGGGTCGCACCTATCGACAAATCCTCGACCGTACTCGCTATGCTGATGTCGTTTATTTTTCTCGGCGAACAGCTAACGGCTTATAAGATCATTGCAATGGTGCTTATCGGCATCGGAACGCTGATGATGAGCATACATACCGGAAAAAGAGGGTCAAAGGCAGGCAGGTGGATGATATTTGCGTGGATGTCCGCAATATTCGCCGCACTCACTTCAATACTTGCAAAGATAGGCGTACAGAATGTCAATTCAAATCTCGGCACTGCCATAAGAACGGCGGTCGTGCTTGTAATGGCGTGGATAGTCGTAGCAGCAAAGGGCAAGAAGAATGTTTTTTCGGGGCTTGGCGGTAAGGCGTTTGTGTTTATCGCACTCAGCGCTGTATCTACTGCGGCATCGTGGCTGTGCTACTATTACGCACTGAAAATCGGTGACGCATCGGTAGTTGTTCCGATAGACAAGCTGAGTATACTGGCAGTCGTGCTGTTCTCAAGAGTATTCCTTAAAGAAAAGCTCACGGCGATGTCTTCTGCGGGGCTTGTGCTTATTGTCGCAGGTACGGTGTTTACGATACTTTGATTATAAAGAATATGCAGAAAAGCGGAACGTTGGTTTCACGTTCCGCTTTATCATATTTATCTTGCTATTCTTGGGTTATCAAAATCAGTATATCCGAAATAATTTATTATAGCTGTTGTTTCTTCGGCTTTGCCATATTCTGCTATCATATACTTCATGTACTCGGTTTTATTTCGTGACGGTTTTGACTATTTGTCATAATTATGGGGATACAATTAAATTTGAGTATAAGCTAAGACATCGCCGAAGCGATGTCTTGCAGTAATCACTTATCTTTCAACGATCATCAGAACGCCTTCTGCACCGACCTTGTTTTCAGGTTCTACAAGCAGATTTTCGTTAATACATTCCTCAATTGTTTTTGCTAATATTCTGACGCCTGCTATAAGTTGTGTATAGATTTGATACTCGTTCATCAGGTGTTCAGGAATGTGTGCTTTTATAAACACAGAAAGCTCAGCAGCAATTTGTTCAATAACAGTTCCCATATCATTATTGAAATCAAAAGAAAGATTATAGAAGTCCATATCGTTCTTTCTGTCAATCACAATGATCTTGGGTTCAATGACATTTCCGTTCTTTCGAAGATAGCCACATTCAAGAGCTTTGGCTGCTATTTCTTTTTCACTTTCGGACAGGTCGTCAATAGCAATTCCGCCAATGGTTCTGAGTACCATTAAGAGTTTGGGATCATGAGATAGGTTGTGACCACAATGGAAATGTTTATCAATACGCTTGCCGCAAATATTGGATACAAATACCGACTTATACCCACCGATTGAAGTTGCATCTATATCTTCGCTGCCATAGAAATCAAACTCAGGATACTGTTCATCTGTAAATGCAACGGCAACACAAGAAAAAGGTCTATTAACAGGAACTATATCAGCGAAGTATTTGTTTGCAAGAACTTTATTTATTCTTTTTTCAAAATCCCAAACTGTTCTTGGGATCAAAGACCACATAATAAAACGTAAATCTTTCTGTTCGCTTAAATAAGGGAATGAAAGTATCTTTTCTCCATTCTGTTTTAACGTGTTTTTGATAACTTCGCAAAATTCAGGTAAATGCTTTTCGTAAATTTTATTGGCTTGGTTGTACTCATCATAATCCACCAAATGAATATTCACTGCATATTTATCGTTCTCAAGCTTGCGGAGCATACCGTATTTCCCGTTTTCGCCGTGACATTGAATTTCCAATTCTTCTTCAATATAGGGCATAGGCACACAAAGTTCTTCAGATAGCTCTTTGGCTGACTTTGGTTTGTCTTTGCACAAGTAAATTAAGTTTTGAGAAAACATCCTTTCGGTTTTAGAACGAGGATCGTTGCCGCAAGGATTTCCGGTTCCTGAAATAGCCAATTTGATAGGCTTTAATACATACGTTCTTTCACTCATAGTTTTAACCTCTTTTCTAACTGAATTTCGTGCAGAAAACAAACGTTGCTTTACGGTGGTTTCATTGATGTTAAGTCTTGTGGCTATTTCTTTCACCTTCAGCCCATCAATGTAAAACATTACCATTACCTCTCGGTATGCCTTTGACAAAAAAGCAATTTCCTTAAAAATCCTGCTTATTTGTTCTTGTTCGGCTACTTCCTCAACAAATTCTTCTATTTCATTTTCTTTAGATGCTAACATCAAGTCGCTGTTTTCAATGCTGAACACTTGGCGTTCCGAATTTCTTTTCTCACAATAATCAGCATAAACTCTGCGAGCAACAGTCCATACAAAAGCGTAAAAATTATCAATACGTTTTTGTTTATGTATGGCTGATATTACTGCAAGAACTATATCCGAGCATAGATCTTCAGCTTCAAAAGATGTATTGCACCTGTGATAAGAAAAATGATAGATCTTATCGAGGAGATTTTTGTCATCAAGTAATTTAAGTGTTTCGTTTGTTTCCATATTGCACCTTTTTTTCGTTTCAATCATGATTGTTACGCCTATATAGTCGGAACAATCTGAGGTTGGTTAGGTGGTTTTATAATTTTTTTCGTGACTGTGCTACTATTATGCGCTGAAAATCGGCGACGTGCGGGTACGGTGTTTACGATACTGTGATTTTAACAGGATATACGAGAAAGCGGAGCGTGGGTTTCACGTTCCGCTTTTTATGTTGCATTTTATAAGGTCTTTGCTATCCTGCAAGGCTCGGTGTGAAGTGCGTGAGCGGCAAGTTCGACCGTTGCACTTGACTCGGATAGCTCAATTATTCTGTCCTCTATGCCGTAAGCCTTGAAATATTCCTTTACTTTTTCAAGCGACATTTTAGTTTCTCTTTTCTTTCTGTTCTTTTTCTTTAATTTTCTGTATAAGGAAGCAGTGCGTCAAGCAGCATATTTAAATTTGTGTATTGATGGGGGAATGCTCCGAAAGCCATTTTCGGCGCTACCTGTACTGTCGTCCTGAAATCCTTGCCGCCCGTCATAAGCGTAAACTCGAGCTTGTACTGACCGATAAGGAGCTTCTTTATTTTAAGCCTCTTTATAGCGGTGAGCGGACACGAACCGCAGTTGCCGTCGCCTATAAAATCATAGCGTATCATCAGCAGTCTGCCCTTGTCGGTAACAGCTAAATAGCCGTATTCCATAGCGCTTCCCATAAAGGATTTATCGTTATATACGCAGTATACGGGAAACATTGCGGTTTCATCGGGATACAGCACCTTTACAAGCTGTGCGTGCATATCCGCTTCATCATATTTCAGCTTCATATTACTTGTTGCGAAGGTCGATCACACGCTTTGCCTTACCCTCAAAACGTTCAATCGTCTTTGGCTCAACAAGTGTGACCTTTGTATCAATGCCGAGAACCGTCTTAAGATTGTGGCGGATATTTTTCTGTAAGTTGGACAGCGATTCAAGGCTTTCAAGCACGCTTCCGTCAACAAGCTCGCACTTGACCTCCAGTCTGTCACTGCTTCCCTCACGGGTAACAACAAGCTGATAGTGGGGAGCAATCTGCGGGATAGTCATTATAACGCTTTCGATCTGTGAGGGGAATACATTTACGCCTCTGATCTTCAGCATATCGTCGCTTCTGCCGGAGGGCTTGCTCATACGGGCATGAGTTCTTCCGCATTCGCACTTTTCGTAAGTGATAGAAGTAATATCCTTTGTGCGATAACGCAGAACAGGGATTGCCTCCTTTGAAAGTGTTGTTATAACAAGCTCGCCCTTTGAGCCTTCGGGGAGAACCTCGCCTGTTTCGGGGTTGATGATTTCGGGGAGGAAGTGATCCTCGTTGAAGTGCATACCGCAACGCAGTGAACATTCGCCCGAAACGCCGGGTCCCATAAGCTCGCTCATACCGTAGTTGTCGGTGGCAAGCAGGTGAAGATAGTCTTCTATCTGCGCTCTCATTTCGGGAGTGCATCCCTCTGAGCCGAAAAGACCGAGCCTCAGCTTGAGCTCATCTCTGCCGATACCCATTTCTTCTGCGACCTCGCCTATTCTCATAGCGTATGAGGGGGTAGCGACAAGTGCCGTTGTGCCGAAGTCCTTCATCAGCATAACCTGCTTTTCAGTGTTGCCAGATGAGCAGGGAACTACTGTAGCGCCTATCTTTTCAAGGCCGTAATGCAGACCGAGCGCACCCGTGAAAAGTCCGTAGCCGAATGCAATCTGTACTATGTCTTCATCTGTAGCGCCTGCGGCTGTTACAAGTCTTGCAACGCAGTCAGACCACATATCAAGGTCGTTCTTTGTGTAGCCTACAACGGTGGGCTTGCCGGTTGTACCCGATGAAGCGTGCAGACGTGTTACGTTTTTGAGCGGAGTTGCGAACATACCGAAAGGATAGTTGTCACGGAAATCCGACTTAGTGGTATACGGTATGTACTGTATGTCCGACAGCGCCTTTATCTTTGTGCAATCAAAGCCTGCCTCGTCAAATTTTCTCTTGTACAGTGGTACATTGTCATAACAGTATTTTGTTATGTGCTTCAGTTTTTCAAGCTGGAGCTTTTCAAGCTCGGCTCTCGGCATAGTTTCAATATCTTTCTGGAAAAAACTCATATTATAACCCTCTTTTTTATTCTTCGCTCTCGGTGTATGCACAGCTGAAACCTGTGAACTGTGCCGTACCTCCTACAGCGTATAATCCTGTCATTGTTCCCGTGAAACCGCCCGAAACCTCGCTTGTCAGATATTTCACCTGACCGCTTCCTAGATGTGTTTCGGTGTCGCCGCATTTCACAAAGAAATTGTAATTATAATGGTCAGCTCTGACGATAAGCGTTGCATTGTCGGCATTTACCGCAACTCTGTTCTGCTCGTGCTTTATTCCGCCGATGTTGAGCTTCAGTATTGCAAAAGTGCCGTCCGCTGTCTTTTTAAGTGCAATATCGTAATGCTCGTTCTCGCACATATACATTGTGACACCGCCCTCGCCGTTGCCGCAAAGGTTTACGTTGACACAAAGCTCCATATCAAAGTCACGCTGACGCATTGCGATAAATGTAGGTGAATCTGCATCGTCAAGCGTCAGATCGGTGCCGCAAAGCTCGTACTTGTCCGCCGACAGCTTATAGTTTTCGGGGTGGTGCTTACGCAGATAACACCAGTCAACGGCAGGGTCTGTATTGCCGAATGTGAACACGGGCAGCTTATCCTGAGCAAAATCGCCCTTTATTTCATACTGTGCGTCTGTTGTGCCGTCAAGACCTGCAAACAGCCTGCCGTTTTCGTCAAAGTGTGCAGGGGAGAGGAAAACCTCTCTGCCGAGGCTGTGGAATGGCATCCATATACCCATCTGTCTGAAGCCGAGACTTAATATATGCCAGTCGCCGTTCTTGTCCTGTATCAGATCTCCGTGACCGATACCCTGTATTATGTACGGCGCTTTGTTGCGGTTAGTGAGTATGGGGTTGTTGTCGCCTGTGACATACTCGCCCCATATATCGTCCGATACGGCGTATGTTATCATATGACCGTACTCTGTGCCGCCCTCTGCCGCCATAAGATAATATCTTCCGTTTATCTTATAAACGTGGGGGCTTTCAAGATAACGTCCGCCCGAACCTTTCCAGATAGACTTGCTGTGTGAGAGCTTTTTACCTGTAGCAATGTCAATCTCACACTGTACAACGCCGCCCTCGCCGTAGTCGTCCTGTCCGTTGCTTATGAAGAATGTTCTGCCGTCCTCAAAGTACAGTGACGGGTCGATACCGCCCTGATCGACTTCGATAGGGTCTGACCATTCGCCGTAGATGTCATCGGTATAAACATAGAAGTTCCTGTGGGTGGTGTCATTTGTAGTCACCATATAGAACCTGCCGTTGTTATAGCGGATAGTGGGAGCGAATACGCCGCCTGACGCAGGTATCTTGTCAAGCATTACCTGTTCGGGACGTGTCAGTACATAGCCTATCTGCTTCCAGTTTACAAGGTTGTCGCTCTCAAAGAGCGCAACACCGGGGAAATACTGAAAGGTGCTTGTTACCAGATAATATTTTCCGTTTGCAAAACAGACGGAGGGGTCGGGGTAGAAGCCTTTCAGCACGGGGTTCTTGTATATCATGCTCAAATTCCTTTTTAAAAAGCTAAAATAAATTTATGCGTACTTTAATAGTATACCGCTTAAAAGTGCGAATGTCAAGTAAAATGCTAATAAAGCGGTCATGTATTAGCTATCTAAGAACGTGGTATATGTAACTTGCCTGTGCATTTGAACAAAGGAGTATAAATACACAAAAAAGTATTTGTTATTTGTTGAATATGTGCAAATTTATTAAAACTCCGTTGACAAATTAAAACAATTTTGCTACGATATAAATAAAGATACATTTTAATTAAATAAATGGTAACTATTGATAACATTAATCAGAATTCTGCCGATTTTCAAATTAGCTAATTCAAAAGGAGTGATTCTATGAAAAAAACAACTTTGATATGCACTTTAATTCTTGTTTCTCTGCTCAGCGGTTGTGCCGGCAATAACGCCTCCCAACCGGTTTCATCGCAGGATACCTCTGTTACATCATCTGCATCGGAATCAACAACCGAAAGTAAGGTTGAAACTCCGTCAGAAACTGAGGATCCCGGAGATGTGAGCCAAAGTGAAACGTCTTCCGAAAATGAAGCTCCAAAGGTCTTTGAACCTCAGATGTATCAGGATAAAAGCTTCTGGGAGCAGTTCGGAGATGTTTCTTATGACGATAAGACTATTTCCTTTAAAAATGACTTTGACAGTTTAAGGCTCTGCAAGGACGAGAGCATAGGAGATGGGATCAGCGAACGCATAGTAAAGCAGTGGAGATTCTCCAATATAGTTGATTTTCCAAGCGGTTATTTTGCTATAAAAGATGCCGACAAGATATCAAACTCAAAGGATTTTGAAGAATTTGAAAAGAACTATCTGATTGAAGGCAAATATTATCCCACCAATCCCGATTATTTCGGCTTTACTGATATGAAAGGCTTTTACGACAAGGCTTGCGAGCTTTATACAGGCTTTGATTATGACAACTTTACTTCATTCATACCGGAGTATTATGCTGAGGTTGACGGAAAGCTGTGTGTTACAAGTGACAGGCTCGGTGAAAGAGGCAGCGACGCAAGATCGATTGATCCTTTACAAGCAAAATTATTACTGATATATGACGGTGATAATGACGACAGCATAATTTGTATAGCCGCTAACCCGGTATACGATGAAGTTACTTTCAAAGAAATTATTGATTATAAGTTTTGTGCTTACCGTTATGTGAAAACCGATGACGGTCTAAGATGCAAGGTAAAGTCCACAATTGCAAAATTCGGCACAGAGGACAGCTTTAATTGCTCAAATCTTTATGAATTGTGAGAATATATAAATAAATGACAGAAAGCCCGGTACGGAAAAATCCGTACCGGGCTGATCTTATTCTGTTGTGTTTGGAATTAATACATTCCGCCCATACCGCCCATACCGCCTGCGGGCATTGCGGGAGCAGGATTTTCTTCCTTCTTGTCGGCAACAAGGCTCTCTGTTGTAAGAACCATAGCTGCAACTGAAGCGGCGTTCTGTAAAGCTGAACGTGTTACCTTTGCGGGATCTACGATACCTGCGGCGATCATATCACCGTATACTTCGTTCTGAGCGTCAAAGCCGTAGCCTACCTTGCCTTCACGGCGGATAGTGTCGATGATGACAGAGCCTTCAAGACCTGCGTTAGCGGCAATCTGACGAACAGGCTCTTCAAGAGCACGGAGAACTATCTTAGCACCTGTCTTTTCGTCACCCTCAAGGGTTGCGATAAGAGCTTCTACAGCGGGCATAGCGTTTATAAGTGCTGTACCGCCGCCTGCTACGATACCTTCCTCTGCGCCTGCCTTAGCGGCTGCAAGAGCGTCTTCGATACGGAGCTTCTTTTCCTTCATTTCGATTTCTGTAGCGGCACCGACCTTGATAACAGCAACACCGCCTGCAAGCTTTGCAAGTCTTTCCTGGAGCTTTTCCTTGTCAAATTCGCTTGTTGTGTTTTCGATAGCGGCTCTTATCTGAGCGATTCTTGCCTGAATCTGCTCTGTTGAACCTGCGCCGTTTACAATCGTTGTGTTTTCCTTTGAAACTGTTACGCTCTTAGCACGGCCAAGCTGGTCGATAGTTGTATCCTTAAGCTCAAGACCAAGCTCGGAAGTGATAACAGTACCGCCTGTGAGGATAGCAATATCCTGTAACATTTCCTTACGTCTGTCGCCGAAGCCGGGAGCCTTTACACCTACGCATACGAATGTACCACGCAGCTTGTTGAGGATAAGTGTTGTAAGAGCCTCGCCCTCGATGTCCTCAGCGATGATAAGCAGCTTCTTACCTGCCTGTACGACCTGTTCGAGTAAGGGCAGAACGTCCTGAATGTTGCTTATCTTCTTGTCTGTGATAAGGATGTAAGCATCGTCAAGGTTAGCTGTCATCTTATCTGTATCTGTTGCGAAGTAAGGTGAAATGTAGCCTCTGTCGAACTGCATACCTTCAACTACTTCGCTGTATGTTTCTGCTGTCTTGCCTTCTTCAAGAGTAACAACGCCGTCTGTTGTAACCTTTTCCATAGCCTCTGCAATCAGCTTACCTACTGTTTCGTCGCCCGATGAAACTGTAGCTACACGGGCAATGCCATCGCTGTTTTCGATAGCCTTTGAATTCTTCTTTATCTCTGCTACTGCCGAGTCAACTGCCTTTGAGATACCACGCTTAACATCCATAGGGTTAGCGCCTGCGGCAATGTTCTTCATACCCTCTCTGATAAGAGCCTGAGCGAGCAGAGTAGCTGTTGTTGTACCGTCGCCTGCGGCATCGTTTGTCTTTGTAGAAACTTCCTTAACAAGCTGTGCGCCCATGTTTTCGAAAGGATCGTCAAGCTCAATTTCCTTGGCGATAGTAACACCGTCGTTTGTAATCAGCGGAGCGCCGAACTTCTTGTCAAGCACTACGTTTCTGCCCTTAGGGCCGAGTGTAATCTTTACTGTGTTTGCGAGCTGGTCGATACCTGCCTGTAAAGCCTTGCGGGCTTCTTCACCGTATATAATCTGTTTAGCCATTGTGAATGTTCCTCACTTTCAATTATTCTACAACTGCGAGGATGTCTTCCTCACGGAGTATTGTGTATTCTTCGCCGTCAACCTTGACTTCTGTTCCTGAGTATTTGCTCATAAGAACCTTGTCACCGACTTTAAGCTGTACGGGAACGAGCTTTCCGTCAACTGTCTTGCCGGGGCCTACCGCTACAACTTCTGCTACCTGGGGCTTTTCCTGTGCGGCACTTGTAAGAATTATACCGCCCTTTGTTGTTTCTTCTGCTTCGAGCATCTTGATAACTACTCTGTCCGATAACGGTTTGATCGTCATTTTGAATGACCTCCTTGTTATATTTGCTGTCACTTTTTAACTGTGACGGTGCTTTTTATTTCCAAGTTGTTAGCACTCTTTATGTTTGAGTGCTAACCGCTGATTATTATTGTAATCACTTTACGCATAAAAATCAAGGGGTAAAATGTGAAAAGTGATAATTTTGTTACATTAATATAAAAGTCGTTCAGCAGATTGATAATTATTTATGCAGATTTACACATAAAATTGACGGAATTTTTGAAAAAGGTGTTGAAAAAAGGCGTGAGGGGCTGTATAATATAAATAGAAACAGGGAGATAAGGATTTATCGCTTTAGACTGTCGAAAAACCTCTTTCGTTGATAAAAAAGGGGTCGCAGGGGCGGAGCCCCCGACAGGGACTAGGGGCGGGAGGCC